>Ga0307512_10002393_pt1 | contig 23858 bp, 26 predicted proteins | sample 14_EM_MG_FD_200267 | JGI IMG/M metagenome (GOLD analysis project Ga0307512, IMG submission 200267) | Populus trichocarpa ectomycorrhiza microbial communities from riparian zone in the Pacific Northwest, United States - 14_EM | ecosystem: Host-associated > Plants > Roots > Unclassified | place...
CTGGCCCCCCCCCCCTCCGTGGTTGGGGGGCGGGGGGGGGGGGGGGGGGCGTGACGCGGCCGCTGATATGTGATTGAGTGTGTAGTAGCTTCAAGAGTAAATTTGATCACAGGGGATGGGCCAGATGGACCTTGATATTCATTTTGAGCGAACATAACCGTGACCTTCATTCCACTGGCGTATTCAGACAGTGCACAATGAATAGCTGCGTCTGCCAGCGCTAAAGTCTCAGGAGGAGGAGGTTAGAAACACTGGAATGTAGTTGCCTAACGCCCCAAGCTATTGGCGGAGAAGAAAATTTGGTCTTAAATGAGATCAAGCACTTCCATAGGGTGAACCATGACTTCTCATCATCGACGACCTTCCGGATGTAAGCATTGTCAAACAGGAGCTCCTCAACCTTGATGCGAAGGTCAGTCTCAGAGTCCACATCCAACTGGTAACTTCGGACAACAGTTCGACGTGCCCCATCTGCCATCCATCCTAGAATAGTACTAATGTTCAGTTTGAACTATGTATATTATCAGGGGTAGTCAATATCCGTAAGGCTGATGAAGGAGCATTATACAGAATTCAAGACGTACAGCTTCTCGTGTTTGCGGATCTATTTTGAGTGATGGACCACCAGGGAATTGACACCCAGATGGTGTACCTACAGGTGCACCTGCTAATGCCCGCTGACAATCCTGGGCTTCAATCTCCAGTTTCCAAGCTGCTTCAACCATCGAGTACTTGTGATCCGATATTATTGGCCAAGGATTCTTTGTGAATACAATTGCCTTCATGAACCTTTTCGCTACCTCAACAGTGCCCTTCTGGTGTTGGGGAATTTTCTAATCACTACAGGCCTTGGGTTGTGGAATCTTCTAGTCTCCACTAGGCTTGTTGGGAAGCACGAGTACCCGGGCAGATGGTGCACAGTCAGACTCGGTTGATGTGTTTGGAAGGGATGACTTTTGGCGTTTGAGCAGTGGTGGTGCCATTTCCGCAGGTAGATTTCTGGAATTTGGAAGCGGAGGGGGTGAAATGACAGTATCGGCACGGCTCTGTTTCTGTGCCACTGGAACCGTTCTGGTGCGTAATGTTTTGTTCCAGTGCGCCTGACCTGGGTGAAGGACCTGCTGTTGATGATCCAAATTGCCTTGTTCGATGGCGGATGATAAGGTGGACTCTTCGGTGTCCTCACTATCGTCATCACCTATCTCCCAATCCGTCCCGTGATCCTGATGGATTGATGAAATCGGGAATATTAGTCATCCGCAACATGACGCACGAAGGCAGATTATTGGAAGGCAAACAAATGATGAACAATGAAGATCGGTTGCTTTCTTGTCTGCAAGTACTCTCTCTAGGCGTGCTTCTTGATTCTCCTGTGAATATTGATTCCACACCTGGCTGGGTGTAGGTTCCATTTGCTGTAACAAAGATCTAAAGTTGGAGAATGTGGGAGAGTGTGTAAAAGCAGGAAATATACGATTAAGTGCAATACAATAATGGGATAGATGGTGCAGGAATGAGCACAAAGTCGAGGAGGATGCAATTCGAGGCACACCTTGAGAGGGTTCTGGAGAGATGACGTCAACGGTTTTTATGTCTATCCAGGACGGCAGTCCCTGTTGCGAATTCGGATATTGTCAGGTGCGACGGAATCGATGGATTCCTAATGCGAAATGTTAGCAACTCCTCTGAACAACACTCCTTAGGGTTGCAAGAATTGGAGGTTGGCTAAAGCCAACGCAGATAGAGAATAGAACCAGACACACTGGAAGATAACTTACGACATCAACTAACCCTTGGTGATGGCCCCAAACTGAGCACTGCAAACCTGAATGAAAACATAAGCCCCTGCATATGACTCCTCTAAACGTAGTCATTATGCGTGAACGTTCGAGCATTTGCGGTGGCCACATTGCATAGAAATTGGTGCTGCATTCAGAATCCGCACAACTCGATAGATTTGGTTGGGACCTTGTGAGTGAAGGCTGAGTTGTAAGGGTTCACACTGGAGTTTGTTATCAAGCAAGGAGATATATGAATCGCCATATATGGTATGTCTGCTGGAAGGACATATGTATTTTGACGATATTCTTTTCTATTAAGATGCTGCCACTAAGTCAGCAATCGATAAGGCAATACCGTAAACATAACTTCCCATTCATGTGTTCATCAGGGCCGTGTCTGCAGAATCGCCTTCACAACAATGTTGCAGTAGTCAATGCAAGAGGGACAGAATGTGTACAAAAAGGAGATATTCAGGCGTAGAGAAAGAATGGCAATATATGATGGATGATTCAGGGGTAATCTCATTGATTCAGGCACTCATCAATGCCATGATTGCTAACAAATGGGTCATAAATTCTCACTCACATTCTGATTTTGCGTCTCATATCTAGTAAATTGCACACCGTTAAATCACACATTCATTATGCATCTCACAACTTCAATATAGACTTAAAATAAATATAGTGGTTGAAAGCTATATTCAACTATGGTATGAATGTATAGTGAGACGTCAAGTCACGGCGGGCAGAGGAATGATGGTTGCATGCATGCAGTTCCGGGGAATTGAGGTGCACCGAAGTTGAAATTGCTATGTTTGGATTCAATGGCTGAGGATTGCAGGCTCGCGTGACTCTGTCAGTTAATTGCACTCTTCTTAGCTGTCTTCTCATAACTCGAGCATTCATGATTCTCTCTCCCGGAGCTTCTCTCGATGGAATTTGGTCCACATAATCTATTATCGGATACGAGTTTTGGCGGCCCAATCATACATTTAGTCAGAATACAGTAAAGCCTTGATTGCAAGATTTGAGAACTTCTGCCATGTTGAGTAAGTGCGGTACATGGATGAGCGGGAGTTGCCAGCCATCTTGCAGAGTCGCTGAGCAGAATCAGTCTTTTGAGATTCTCGCTCTTAAGCTTCCACAGCTCTTTTGACAGAGCCCGAACTTGCAGAAGGTATATTAGGATTTGGGAGGATTGGTCCAAACATACTACTTAGTCAATATCGAGTTAAATGGGGTTACTAATTGGCCGGGCTTCTGCATTTATGGTTTAGTTGCGCAGTGGCACCTTCCTTCAACGGACAGTTGACACGGAGCAGACAGTTCAAGGCATGTTAGCGGCGGCCTTCATCATACTGATCAAGCATAGATTCGTATCTTAGCAGGCGCAGAGCGGGATCAGCCGCCTGCACCTGAAGGTGCAGTGTCATGATGGATCTGTATGCACTGGGTCCACTAATTCAAAGTCGAAGAAAACATGATGAGAATGAAGCAAACTATAATATACAAAGTGCACTACGTACTGCAAGTACATGCGCTTTGGTGGCTTATTTGTCGCTCTTGAGGTGTTCCTGGGCTGGAATGATAACATCCATAATGACTCCCAGCTTGTCAAAGTTGGCTTCATACATATCCAAGAAGCTCATTCTGGCCAGGATTGAAGACCTCAGTTGTGAATGATCATCAATCATAGGCCAGAAAACCCGTGGCAGCGAAAGCGGTATATGAGCCAAGAATACCTGAGCTGTGTCTCAGCTTCCGACTCTCTGGGATGCGGATCAGAGGCGTGCCAGAACTGCAATGATATGCCACCAAAAGCTGCGGCTTTGCCACAAATAAGTGAGCCTATGTCTCATATTTTGACACAAGTACTCGATATCGCCTAGTCTGCATTGATTGTTAAATGGGATTGGCAAATATGCGGTGCGGGATCTGTCACGAAGATATGCACAGGATTCTCCGGTGCACCTGAACATCCATCATATGGGTGCAAAAGCTCCCGCTTTGCCACAACTAAACGAGCCGTGTCTCATACTCAGACATAAGTACTCGAATATCACCTAGACTGTCTGATTGCTTCATGTGATTGGCAGATATGCAGTGCTCGATCTGTCATAACGAATCATATCACATTTGCTGGAGAGACTCTGGCGGACCTAAAGGTGGTTGAATTTTGCTTTTTGATTCGAAAAACGTATGTGGCTTCAGGCTTCTGGTGCACCGCAAATTCGCAACTGACGATTGATTGAAGCCCTTCGCTGCATCATTCTCACAATTCGACTCGTGCCATTGATCATGCAATTAGTCAGCCGGAGGAACTTCTTATGTCGCATATCAATTCACTTCATCTCATATGGTCATTAATAATAACCAAGAACGCCAATGAAATCCCACTCTAGCCATTTCTAATTCAAGATACAATGATTCCAACATCAGAACTTTGATTCACTTCAACATTGAAGAGAGAAACATTCATCTCTCCAGTATAGTGTCCCTAACAAACGACCTTTTTGACTATTTGTATCAGTTAAGATGATTATATTGCTTGAATGTCTAAAGAGTCATACCTTGATGAAGCGTCTAACACAGTAAGAGTAATGGATCATCAGACTGCAACGTGTCTCGATTCTCTGCGACCTGCTTTGTATGGTCCACACAAGCCTCCAGAATCCGGTATATCATCGACGTCGTGATGTTCAGTTGACTCATTATGCCATGCAGGACTCTCATTTGCACAACTCCAGAGTGTTGGTGGAGATCACTCGCGCGGTTATTGTAGCCACCAGGACCTGTATTCAGTAACCATGTGTGTGGTACTCGGTTTTGCCCTAGCCGTACAACTCGTGCAAATGGCTGCCGCTGCCTATTCAATACCCAAAATTTCGGAGTTATCACTACATGATCTGCAGCTGTAGGATTTAGGCCTGTCCCGCCTACTTTGGGTGTGGTTACGAATACAGAGGGATTTCGTGAATCCTGGAATTGTAGCTGCATTTCTGTGCATTCATCATTGCCAATTTCGGCATACATGTGGAATATATCCACATTATCCGCAAAAAACTTTGTTAGCCACCACTTCAAATGACGAACTTGCCCAGGAAGACGCCAAAATAGCACTGCGTTGTTTGGAGGAGGTGCACTGGGCGGTACATTTTCGTTTCTCGCTTCTCGAAGGAGCGTCTCTCTTGATACATCGTCTTGGTCAGGTTCAGGATACTCTGCAGGTTCCATCACAAGCATTGCCAAAAATGTGTCTCTCAGCCATCAGAAGATGACAGATTGCACCCCAGTATCGAGTGGCTATTCATCGTGCCATTGTCCCAACACATTGTTGCGGTCCTCGGTGTCTCCCAACACAAACGAGAAACATGCTAGCCGCCATCTTTGAACCCTCCATGCTCCAGAAGCACCTGGTGAAGTTTACATCTCCACCAGGGGCTTCAGATGTGCTTGCTCTTGCTCAGTCCACTCGGGATCAATGAGGTGTGCTTTCTCCTTTGGTATCCGGACGAGTGGATTTCCATCGGCAAATTTCGATTCTGACCACCACCAGATTGTTCGTGGCTTTGCAATCTGAGTCATCTAGTGGACCGCCTCCTGTTGAGCACCTTCCTCTGTAGTCCGGATAGCATGCACCAAACTCTTCACAGCGGAAGACAATGCCTCAGCACCATGCTTTTCCATCACAGTATCTTCCTCTGGATCTTCAGGCACACCTGAAAACAGTCACATCGTCTGAATACACCAGTCATAGAGTGAATGGAAGCCCGGTGTAGCTGTGACTTGAAGTTTGAATCCAATTTTCGCATGCATCTCAATTTGCCAGCCCACACTGATTTTAGTCCAATACTGACGGGATTCATCAAAAATCCCAACACTCCATGTACAGTAGGAGAGTTAACCGTTACTTGATGGTTTCACTCAGGATGTTAAGGTATCATACGACACATGGTAGATATTCCATCAGTTTTCTGGCTCGCCATTACTGGTGTTCAGATCCTCGTGGGTGAAAGTCACATATTAGGTGTGCAATTGGTTGACGAGTTTGGAATCGGTACAATGTGTCATCTCGTCGATAACTCTTTTGAAGCTCTCAGCCACTCCGGCCATTGTTACCACCAGGATTGGCTCAAGGGCTGAGATCAGTGCTGGATCCCCATGGGGTTGTGTTGACTGGATATCCAACAGGCGGCGGGGCACAGAATTGAATCTCTTGAGCGGATACCACTCCGGCTCTTCACCGACAATGCCGGGAAAGTCGTTGTGCTCCAATATCACCCACTGTTCAAGGGTATTCCCCCATAAAATGGACAATGGCAACCCTATTACAACTCACTCAGTCACCAATTTCCCAAGCATTGCCGCTGCAACCGAGGTGAAAGTCTTTCCAAGACCCATTTCATCCACCACCAGTGCTCCTGGCATATCAGCATCCCAAACCCATCTCCTCACGATGAACCAGATGGCCCAAACCTGGTGCGCCAAAAACTTACTTCCAGGCAGAGCTGGAATTCAACACTTGCAGCCTGGAACCCAGTCATCTGTTGATTGGCGAATAGGACGCGCATTCAGCAGCCTGACTGCTTCATCCAGACATTCATGTTCAAATTGGTTGTTGATTGTATCGAGAACCGCATCCAGTACTGAGCTTGCATTTTCTGGATCGAGGACCTCCTCACCATGCTCCACTTGCTCCTGAACCTCCCTTGCACATTTGTCCATGTTCTTTTGGTTCACAATGATCTCTTTCAGTTGCTCGGATGTAAGCAGGGCAGATAAGCTGATATTCCGGCGCTCCTGAAATTCATCTGAATGTTAGGTATTTCACTGAGAATTCACCATTTGAACCAATACATGAGGATGGAATTTGATCAATTCTATTCTTTCAATCAGAACTTACATTAATACAAGGATCATTCTCATGCCCACCATCCTCCTCTCCCTTCTCTTCTCCCTCTCTTCCACCCTCTTCAGAACCTGCCAAAGTCTATGTATAATCATTAGCAGTTGCTCACGTCTAGCCTTAACACGGCTAGCACGGATTACCTTTGTCGGCCTAATTCCGTCCTCGGCAATCTCCTTCCCTGTCGCTCTCATCATGTCTACCACAAATATCTTCACATTATGTCCAAGTGTGAACTTGAAAGCATTTGTAAGGCAACAGTTGTACGAAATCTGGCCATATATGGGGTCATTGATCATACGCCAGTGTTTGTATATTCTCATATAATCTTCTTCCAATTTGTCCTGCTCCAAGGTGCACTTGAACATTGATGTGAGAATGTATGGCTCTTTCGGGCCACCGTTTTTGTCGATGAAATCAACCAACTTCTCCCAGTGCCTCACATCTGTATACGATGCTTGGAGTTGTTTGGGGGCTAGAACCATATCCTTGCCATTCGACACCCAGTGAATCATAACCGTGAACATTGTATTTGGCAACTCTGGGGGGTTACTTCTCGCCTTTTTGCCCGTGAGTTCTCCCAAATCCATCGCCAGTCGCTTGTTTCCTCGCAATCCCGTTTTCATTACCTCTCGAATTTCGCTTGCACATTTCTTCAAAAACATCTCCACCCACTGCTGGGGAATCCATCCACCATTATCGAGATTAACCAACGGCAGCAAGTTCTCGAATGTCGCCAAACAAACTGCGACCACCATCCCCCAGTGCAGGGGTCCATCTCGAACTTGTTTCGATCGGTTCTGCCCCCGGATAATTGACCTATGCTTCTTCTCAAGCAACCCCACCACCCATACTTTCTTCCACTTGTTGATTGCACTGTGGTTGGCCTGCCCCATCCGTTTGCCAGATTGCTTCAAGGAGGACTCAGTTTGCTTCGGGCTGATAGGGCGTTGGCCTTCAGCACCGCCTAGGTCGGACGAATCGTCACACTCATCAGCTGCATCGTATTCGTCTTGGAACATCTCTGGCAAAGGGGTCAATTCCGCAATGTCTGCGACATCTGTTTGCTGCGGCTCCGCTTGCGGCTGGAATCTTCTCGCCAAGAGGCTTATGGGGTGTCTCCCAGGTGCGCCGGAAAGAGGTTGAGGTGGAGGAGTCAAGATGGAAGATGTTGGCTGATTGAGTGGATGATTTCCCGGTGGTCCTGGAAGTACTCTTGGTGGACCGTGAGATGATGGCCAATGTCCTGGGAGCTGCAGAGGGGGGAACATTTCAGACCTGCCATAACCACTTTAGTGCAGGTTATATCCTTGCCACCGTGGCCCATAACTTGGATATTGTTAGCTTGAGCTGCTGGTAGGTTGCGAACTGTGTGTTACGTTTAACGGAGACTGCTGATAAAACTGCGGAGCGCCTGGAAATGACTGCTGTGATGGAGGGTAACGGTACCCTTGCGGCTGATGATAATGATTCGTCTGTTTCCCAAATTGACTGTCTTCGTGAGTGGCATGTCATGAACTGTTATCCGGTGAGTCTGCATTGTCGTCAATGGGTTGTTGCGAGCCAAATAGGCCACCGGTTGGAGCCTGATTGACTGTCTTTGGTGGAGATCCTCTCGTCAACATGCTCTGTTAAACAACGATAGTAGTAAACTACTACAGATGCAAGATGAGATATAGAATAAACAGGAGTATGGTTGAGTATATTGCAGGTAGCAGTGACCTTCGGGGGAATGAAGGGCTTCTTATATCCTATTCTGTTGTCACGTTCTGTGGTCTTTCACTACACCTTTGAACCATGAAACCAACCTGCACCTTGAGAAAAAGAAACCTCAATCACACACATCCCGCCTTTCTTTCTTATATGCTCGAATTCATATACTAGGATAATGGCAATGTGCTCACCTTCGTACGCATCGATGACTTCACAGGTCATACAAGGGACATGAAATGATATCTCCAGGAACCCAACAGGAACTATATCCAGTGTGAAGGTTAGCACGACAAGGGATATTACGCATAAGTTGTGCTTGTACGACCTTGCAACCTCATTCAATAGGAGGCCTGTGAGTCGAGCAGCAACAGTGATTGCTTCCTATTGAGCTCCTTGCCTATACATCTTAGTTCTCCTGATGATCCACACTCCAGTCAAGGATCGTTACTGAAGCAAACATCCTACCAGCCTTATCAGTTCTCCATGTTCAATGCCCGGACATCCTGCTAGCTAGGAAACTCACCCATTTATTGTATCATGACGATCAACCTTCATTATCAGCTGCTCAGAGGCTCGAGCATAGGCATAACTCCCAATGACGTAGTATAAGGCCCCATTGAGGTGAGTGCAGTTATGACAAAAGAAACCTCCCTCCCGCATTTGGCGGGGTGTGACGCGTCAGTGAAGCTGTTAGGCTAACCTGAGTTTGCTCGGATTCGAACCACTATCGCTGAGGCCGGATATCACCTCCTGAAGCGTCATCGAGATTCATCCGAATACGTGTTGAGTGACCATTTCTTCAATATGGTCAACACTCGCCGGAAACATGTCAAGTGCTTTATCTGCAACACGAGATCAGTCGACAAGAACTGACTCAAGGCTCACTATGAACAGTATCACCCAATATCAATAAATGAAGGGCTATTACCTGATGGGATTTTACCACCTGCAGGCTGGGATCAACCCAAGCCATCATGGTTCGACTTCAGTCGGGGCACCTGAATGTCCATCGATGAGCTTAGTCAACTAATTCATCTAACAATAGACAGTGTGCCTGGTGCACCTCCACCTGAAGATACACCCAACAAAGAAACGATAAACCCCCAGAAGCGTGATCTGACTTGTACCCCTGATCCAACAAAGATGGGGGCTCATAGGAAGGTAGTTGGAGTGGAGAACACGGGGGGGACAGCATATGGCAAAGCAACTGCATTGTACAACAAGCATCGCAAGCACTCAGAACAATGGAATCCATGGCATCCATTTCAGTCAGCACACAACTTTCAACAGGTTCAATCATTTAGCCAGCAAATGAAAATGTGGATAGATCGACATCTGAGGCGTGGACTGGACCACTTCGACATTGAATCATTTCAATCAGCAGATGCTCTACGAAAGCTCCACTCTAGACTTGATTTCGGGCTCGGCAATGATAGTTGGATTGAAGATCATTCGCACCTCTTCTGAACATTATACTACAGGGCTATTTTCAAATGTATACAGTTCGATTTGGAACATCTCCCATTTCAGGAGCGCCTCGATTTGAACCGGTGCGCCTTGCAGACTCGGAATGTCACAGAATATACAGCGAGTTGAACCCATGCGATTGTTTGTGGGATATGCAAGATCAGCTTCCTGCAGGAGCAATGATTGTGACAGTCATTTGTGCATCCAACAAGACCCACTTGCCCAATTTTTTGGGTGAACAACATGCCTGGCCGCTGTATCTCACGATCGGTAATATTCGAAAAGACATCTGCCATACACCTCACAAGCACTCCTGGATTCTTGTTGGGCTGATCCCCTGTCCTCCAACAGGTGCCAACATTATTGATGAGGCATGGCATTCCGCGGTTGGAACAGTGCTGTCCCCACTCCGGAATCTTGACATCACTGGCCCCAGCTTGAAATGGGATGGTGCTGATGGATCGCAGAGACAAAGTTATCCTCTTTTGGCTGCCTGGGTTGGGAATTATCCGGAACAAGTCATGCTTGCCCAAATCTCATATGGCTCATGCCCAATGTGTGAAATTCCTACAGGTGTGCCAATGGGGCATTCAACTTTTCGACAACTTGATAATCCACAAGATCAGCAGGATTAATTGGAGCTTCTGGACGAAACTACTATCGATGATCTGCACACTCTTGGAGTTCATCCAATCCCCAACCAGTTCTGGCAATACTCTCTCTGCCATGTCTATCCCCTTTGGCAGCCTGATGAATTGCATCAGCTGCTCCTGGGTTTAGTTAAAGACTGATTGCACTGGCTGCTCAAATACCTGAAAGCAAGAAATGTCAAGGATCAATTTGACAATCGATTCACATCAGTACAACAATGTCCAGGCCTCCAGCGCATCTCTAAACCATTCGATTCGATGAAAAGTGGCTCCTGGCAGGGAAAAAAAATCTGGGGCATGATCAGAACACTGGCAGTAAATTGCGCTGCAATTGTTGACTGCTCCCAGGGTGCTGGGAAAACTGCGGCGGAAACAGCCTCTGATGAAATGGTGATGGGAGCAGCACGGGCATTGTGTGAATTATCTCTACTTGTCAGCCAACAAAATCACTCTGATCTATCCCTCGCAGGACTAGATGATGCACCGGAGCGATTGCACAAGACAATGGTGCCTTTCGAGATAAGAAAATGTTGTAGTCTGCGAATGCCAAAGTGGATGAACTATTACCAAGAGAATCCAATCATTTATGAGAACAAAAGATTCATAAAATCTGTGCTGCAATGGAGGTTCAGCTGGATGGGGCTGAAAGGTTACTACATCAAAACGAAGGCAATTTCAGGCGCACCTGAATACCCCCCAACACGTGGCAATTATATGGTCCGATGGTGATCGGGAGAGGGCAATCAAGCAATTGGAGCCTGAAATCCATCAGATGACACCCGGTAATCACATGGTTTTCGATGAATTATTCCAACATCACGATCGACAACGCTTGCAAGATGATGGAACCAACGCAACCCGTCCCAGTAGCATATTCACCGAATAACTTACTCAAATGAAGACTGCTCCAGAAGAAGCGGCTTATGGGGCGCTAAACATAACTGCTGACAAGTGTGTGCAATTTCAGGTCTGTCTATTCGATGCTGAGATTGAAGCCACCACCGGGAGTATTGCTGATACGAACCAAGTTGTAAATCAGCTCAAGAGAGAGTTTGATGGTATCACTGCAAAAGACCAGATGGGATCCACAAAGGAATTCTCCATCCGCTTGGTCCAGTGTGAAGCTTGGTGGCAGGCAATCAACGGTCAGGAGCACCAGAACACCACTGAACCACGTGTAATCCATTTCAGATATCCATAGATGCATCTTGTGAGCACTATATCAGAGTCAATTCGGTGGATGGGTTCCGGCGACAATTTCACCACCGACATTCCTGAATGGCTACAGATCGGCAATGTGAAAGAGCACTATCGATCTACCAACAATGTCAATTACATTCAACAGATGTTCAAGCACAATGACAAGTGTACCGGTCTTGACTATATGGAGGAGACATTGTGATATCTTGCCCTTCAAGGCTGGTACGAAATTGACTCTGCAAAAGTTTTCAAACCACTATCAGCTGCCGATAAACGGCGAAATATGCGCCAAGCACATCTTTTACGCCTCCACCATTGTCAGAAAGAGCCATGTTTCCGCGCCATATCACAACAGTTACATCATTTGAGAGAAACTCATATCCACGGCATGTGCAGAAGTGTCAAATTAACTTCACTCAGAGTTGCATCAGTAAATTTCGGAATTGGCAACTTTGGACAGCTATTCTGTACACAAATTGAAGACGACTGGGGACATGAAGTTAGTGGACTGGTGCTCAGATATGATCAGAATGTACTCATACATAGTGTATTTGTTAAACTTCAGGATGGGATGTTGTACTACTGTCAACAATTTCACTGCCCTACATCTGTTGAGTATCTGGGACTTGATTGCAAGGTAGAATATACAGATGCCAACCAAGGGATCACGCCTGAATCTCATGACATCTAGGTCCAATATATGGACAGTGACCTCGATAACACCTTCAAAGGCCAAGTTCCTTCTTTTCCTGTATTATACTTCAGCTGGACTCCACTGAATCAGATCCTCCAATTTCAGGAGTGCCTGCCCACTGGAAAATCGATATCCACCTTCTCTATAAGGTGCAAGAAGACCCAACAATGGATATCACGTCCTCAACCTCAAGAATCTGCGATGGTGATTCCAACAAAGTACAAAGATCCGCTTGGTTGGGCTGATTGTGTTGACGGATTCATCCGGGTTGTCAAACAGACCGAAAAGATGCATACTGTACCTGTCAAAACAATTGTTGGACCTTCACATTTGGGGCGAGAGAATAATGCTGCATCAGATAGAATCGATAGCGTATGGCTTGTAAATAATCATGCGGATTTAGATACCTACTGCACTGTGTATTAAAGTTACAATGCCTGAATCAAGGTGTGCAGAAGAGAGTCAATTGAATTGCACTATTTGATATAAACATTATAATAATCACTCCCGGAGAAAATAGCTCGAGGTTTGAGGTGCAGCTGAATACTCTCAGAGACGCGCCGAATACTTTTAATAGCTCCGAAATTTGCTCATCCTCCTAGTTTGATTTGGAAGCATTTTGAAGACAACTATACACTCTTCAGGATATTCTTGGATTGTGTTCCACAACTTCCGGAGTATTCAGGAGCACCAGTGAAGTAGTCTCGGAGCACCTAAGAGCACATCGCTTTGCATTCAGCCTAGCTGGGAGCAGCTGGGAGCAGCTGGAATGATCAGTGTGGCTGTTCAGAGTGGCTGAGTTGTTCGGTTATGACTTCCAAACCATTTTACATTTTGCTGATGTACTTCAGTGTAGTATTTGGACAGCTTCTGTCGAGCAAACTTCACAGTGCAGAACAAGTGTTCCTTGCATGCAGTCTTCTTGATGGCGAAATCGCGCATCATGCTGTCCATATGATCGAACATGTCATTGTACACAGTGATAACGTAAGGCAATGTGACTGTATGCCTCTTCGACATCCACAGGGTCCAATATCGAAATGTCCTCAATCCTTCCATGACATAGTTCACAATGGTCAATTCATCTTGAGTGGTGAAAAGTGGCTGCGAATCAGTGTATTTTGGATGTTGGAGCCACGCGCGTGTGAATTCCTGTAATCGGTAGGCACGCTCGAGCCTGTCCAGTGTTGAGTTCCAAAGTGTTATCATATCAATAATCGGTTGTACTGCGATGCGAACTTTAGCTTTATGACAGTCAATGGACTCATTACGACGACCAGGTGTCAGCGTAATCAATACAGCTGGCATTCTCTGCTATATGAAGGTCGATATTAGAACTTTCAAAATATCACGAAATCCGTGCTTTTTCAATTGTCTTTCCGACAACTGCTTCCATGGCCGACACTATAATCATTCTAGCATTGCCCTCTTTTCGAAGTCTTTGCCTCTTCCCCATGTCCATGCTTTCAATCTCTCCAAATTGCTGATCGCACTCATGGACTTCCCAAGACGTGTTGCGGCCATTTACACCGAGACTGCTCATGAATGCACCTGATGCTTGCTGTATGACGTGCGCCATGCATGCCATGTGGTTCCTCGAAGCAGGCCACTGGATTGCAGAGGCCTTGAGTGTTAATTGCAGCTCGCGTGTCATCGAGTGATTTGAGGAAGCATGATCAGTCGTCGTTCCAAGCAATCGGCCATCTGTAAGCTCAGAACGATCAACCACATCCTTCAAATTTACGGCTAGCCTCGCTCCAGTATGTTGGCCCTTAACCCATCATCATTAATTAGATTTCAAAACGGGAAAAGAACAGGCGATCAACCTCATCGGAAGTGAGTGTTACTTCATGCAATGCCCATTTTCGATCCATATAGTAAGCAATGACTGATGTTATGGCTACTTTGTTCAGAGATGTCCATCCGTCCAAAGCGAAACTATCTTTATTTCGTAACAGCAATTGCTTCATAATTGCATCCACAGTCAGCACATATTCCCTCCGGAAAATGTTGCTAAGAGTTGTAGTGGACAGCAGCACTAGGTGATCGCGTAATGCTTCATATGACCATCGTAACTCGAGATTTAACATACTGTTGCATGGAATATGAGCCGAAACAAATCCTAACATGAGGTAGCGATTCCACCTGTCATGGCGAAATTCAGAGGTTTCAAAGTCCTTTGCAGCCTGTTTGGATAGTTTTGTCTCTCATTTCGGTCAGTATGGCATAACCTAGATCTCAAATATGATCGACCTGTGCGAGCTTACTATTGTGATTCCTCGACATCCTTGCATTTTTAGGACAGCCAAACCTGTTTCATCAATCGTCGAACTAGACTATTCAGTAACCTCTGACTCTGATCATAACTGTATCTTTGCGATGTGAGCTTTTGCCAGCCAGTGTTTCCCCATTGAGCTGTTCCCATGATCTGATGGATAGCAAAGGACTTGATGACAAACGATACATATGATGCCAGGGGTGCCAGTATCCTAAAATTCTGCAGTGTAAATATAATCACCATCAAGGCGCATGTCTAGAATTATTCCAAGCAATAGGCCGCTTCAAGCTTACGTTCATTGAAGCCCACCAAGCATCGAAGATGATTAGCAAAGTAACCTCGTTCAAATCACAAATAAACACACCTTCATTTTGGGAACAGATCATTACCTCAAGCGATGAGGTGTTCCAAGATTTTGAATCCGACATGGCATTAGGGATTAGATAGCTGGGTAATCCAACTTAAAAGACTGCCAAAAGTAACGATACAGTAAAGCAGACTGCCTGTTCTTAAATATTGACTCTACAGCTACAACCAAAAAATCAGATCTGTGAGACAGTGCATGCATAGTTCTGAAGTGGTATACATGAACATATCGAAAAGACTGACCACGTACGACTCAATTCAGTAACATTCCGATGTAGTTCATTGCGGTGTGGCTAACTGAACCGCCACAGAATTGGTTGATGCTCGGTGGGCGTTCAATTGTTGGAGGCAGATGCGACATGGTTACTAGCATTTTTGCCCGTGAAGACAGCTGATAAGTCGATTATGGAATAACCTCATTGCATAGTTTTTAGACTATCCACGATGAATGACCTAAAATCATTGATGCTACGTTGACACTGATTCTTGGGATGTGGTAGCGATATCCTCACTAGCATTTTGGACAATAGAGGTGCCCGATGCAATGATTATGGGTCAATGGCGATGCACAGCACATTGAGTGTCCATGATGCAAGGCCAAAAATTGTTCACGCTCCGTTGACGCTTACTTTTAGTAGGTGGTAGTGATATCATCACTAGCATTTTTGCCCATACAGGCAGCCAATGAGTTGATTCTGGGTTAACGCCATTCCGTAACCCTTAGATTGTCCAAGATGCAAGACCAAAATATTTGACGCTACGTTGACACTCATTTTTAGGTGGTGGTAGCAATATCATCACTAGCATTACTGCACATCCAGGTGGCCGATACATTGATTATGAGTTAAAGGTGATGCACAGCACTGTGAGTGTCCATCACGCAAGACCAAAAATCACTGACGCTCTGTTGAGGCTCATTTTTATAAGGTGGTGACGATATCTTCACTAGCATTTTTGCCCATTAAGCTGGCCGATACATTGATGATGGGTTAATGGCGATACACAGCACTGTGAGTGTCCATGATGCAAGACCAAAACTTATTGATGCTCCGTTGAACCAGATCTTTGGGAGGTGGTAGGGATATCCTCCATAGCACTTTTGTCCATAGAGGTGGCCGACACGATGATTAATGGTAGACACGGTTGCGTAGCCCTTGAATTATCCAAGATGTATTTCCAAACATTGTTGACGCTCTGTTGACGTTCATTTTGATGTGGTAGTGATATCGTTGGTAACATTGTCGCCAATAAAGGCGGCCAATACATCGATTATGAATCAACGCCGATGCACAGTGCTTTGAGTGTACATGATGCAAGTCCAAAAATCATGGACACTCCATTGACACTCATATTTAGGAGCTCGTAGCGATGTTGTCGATGAGATTTATATCCAGAATGGCAGCCCACAGGTCGATTATAACTTCATGTCGTCCGACAGCTGTTTGATTATCGAAGATGCAAGAGCAAAAATCATTGACGCTCTGTTGACACTCATTTTGAACAGATAGTAGCAATGTCATTACTACCATTTGTGTCCTTAATGACAGCCAATACTTTGATTATGTGTCACAGTGACAATGTCTTTTGTTTGATTATCAGACTCACAGGACCTAATATGGTTCACACATCGGTGACACTCATTTCCAGGATGGGTCAACACGAGTGTCACCATCCTTTGTACCTATAAAAACTGCCAATGTAGTCACTTTGGAAGGATGTGACTATGCAGCCATTTGGTTGCTGAAAATGTAGCACCAAAACTCGTTGACGCTCCGTTGACGCTCAACTTAATAACATATTAGCAGTCAGTGGATACTCCACAATTGTATGTAAAAATGCAAATAGTCGTCGTTGGCAGCGAATAAATCGTTTCTATGTAAACACATTGGCATCCCAAAGTGTCCAAGTCTCTCAATTTCTGACCCACCACTAGACACGTTATCTGAGTGATAAATGACGTTGGCCTATCACAGTCCAGTGCTTTCAGCCGGCAATTAACCGCATATAAATTTGTACACTAGTTTTTGATATATTTATCCCGACTTCCTGACCTTTCCTCATCCTGCTCATTCTCCGCGATTTGCATGACCTACCATAAAGAAATTTTCAACATCTTGACCATGTGCACCGGGTCTGTGCAGCGACTGATTCATTGCTATGTATGATCATATGGAGCATGACGGTTGTCCTTCATTCCCCTTCGCATTGTGCTGTGACCTCTGCATCTACGACTCGTATGACATTACTTACTTATATTTTGTAAGTGAGTTTTGTCTGTAATTTAGTTTCCATTGTCTGACTTACCAGTAACGGGCAGGACGATATCAGGTTCATCAGTCGTCAGTCAATGAGATTTGTTGTCTAGAACATTGGCATGGCCTATCCGACCCTTGCACATGCATAGATGAATTATCATGTCTCACAATGTGGTCACTGAAATCAAGTAGATGCTGACACGTAGCAAAATAGGCACAGGAATTACATTTCTAATTGATACATCGTCACAAATGCCAATTTGCCTATTCATTCCACCAGTGATGCAGGAGCCATCACCATGACTCCATTGGAATCCGATTTCTAAATGGTAATTAGCATGGGACACGACATGCAGGGGTTAAAGCTTATGTATGTGAAATGCTTTAATTTCTGAATCACAGACGAATCTGGAATTCGGGAGGGCCGCGGGGTCGGATCGCATTTGTGTGTGTGCGTTTTCTGCAAACCAAGCCACATATAACTACTCCCTGGTCAAAAAGTAACTCGCGGCATTTGCAATTTTCCGGGGACACCATCAAGAGTCCCCATACCCTCACCAAATGCTGTTGGCGCTGTTGATGCTGATTCATCTGCCGTTTGAGGTTGAATGACAGCTGGAACCTTCCATTCGGTTGTCCCGTACTTCTTATCACTCTCACGGAAGCAATCGGCTGTGTCTCCCTAGCATGGTTGTGTCAATTCGGAAAGCTTCATCTGCTTCTGCCCACAACGCTCCATACGATACTGTACTGTTTGGGAGATTGTGCCCATCACCCTGCCAGGTTCGTCATCTTCACTAAGCTTGCCCCCCGCAGAATCTTCCTCATCATCATCCTTGCGTTTCCCATCCTCCTCATTGTCAGAACTTGCAAGATCGCTCAGACTATCTCCGATGGCGTTGAACATCTCCTTCAATGTTGTTTCAGGTTTGGTGGTTGTCAATCCCGCCTTTCAGGATTTCTCATATCATCCTGCACCTGTTTAATTGCTGCCTCTGCATCTTCAACTTGCTTTCTTGCCACAGCGATCTCTCTTTCCAGATAATCCTCGATCCATTGTTCCTTCTCTTGGTTGCTCGAGAAGTGAGTTTCTTGGCATTTCGCTGCCGCAAGCTTCTTTTTGTATCGCAACCTGCGCAACGCTCCCAGGGCTCAGACCCATTCTGTTTCCAAACCACTCTTCCATTTATTCGCTTGATGACATCGTATTGTGGAGATCTTCATCGATTTGCTCAATTTGCCTGCTGGTAGTGGCGAAAGGTTCTTCTAGAGAGCATTGACCATTGTATTTTGTGTTGATTTTGTTGATGGACGAGATGTCGGATGTTGCAAGATATGGACCACATAGAGGCAAGCTGCGTCTTTTATATCGAGGTTGCTATGCTTGATCGACTTAAACAAAGCAACATCTGCGTTTTTACAGTGGCTACATTGTGAATGGCAATGCTAGCCATCCATCATGACACGATGTTTAGCGTCTGTTGCATGTGTGATCCCAGGGATTCCTTGTGACGAACATCAACAGATGTCCTTTCCATTGAAGAATGTATTGTGTTTGACTCACAAAGGCGGGATTTCGGCAGTCGTTCACCGTGATACATCCCTGTAAACATACACACAAGATCTGACTGACTTGGTGCAAATCGCAGGTCGGTTTGCAACCGGTGCAATGGGCAGCTATGCAATACAGGATTCACCTTGTGCAGAACGACCAAGTTGGCTGTTACGCATGCCATTTTCACTTGAGGCTAACTATATATTCCTCAGGACTTCCCACTTCTATTTGTGATCTTCTTCCTCAGGACTTCCCACTTTGTTTCATTATCATCATCTTGTCACTTCCACAGCAGCAAATCATAGCTCCACAAACGCCTCTGGAAGGTGAGAGTGGAACAGAATTGATCAGAACTACAGACACTTCATCCAATACGCCACCTTCTGAGACCCTACTATAACGCAGACACCACTTAGTTCACCGCGACTCTGCAAATGCAGCCACCGATAATATGACCCTGCACTCACATTTCAGAGTTGTCTGTGAAACCGGGAGCAGCGTAAATATGAAGCATCATCCGATCAGAGGTCAGTGTTGTAGTATCAAGGTACACGGCCGTCAACTAATGATACAACATACAGCTGAATTACTTAGAGAGCTGCGTGTTCATTTTATAGCCGCCCGTAATGAGATACCTTCATGATCAGCCAGGGCATTTCTCCACACAGTCCACGAAATCGAACATCACGGTGGTATCAGCTCTGGGATTTTGGCGGACGAATTTAGTCACAACAATCCTCAAGAGTGGACCAAACATGGTTTAACCACCTCAGGGGATGCTTACCGAAGTGTATATGGTTGAGGTAATAGCCGAATCTCATATGTAGATGCAGCAACTAATTGCTTGTAGGTTTCAACATGTCTGCAACTATGGCAAGGCAAGGAGGACAGGTACAGCTAGAACAGTCTGACATGCGCCTGGCCTTCAATATGGCCAAAATGGCCAAAGGAGGATTTTTGCATGCTGCATTGGAGGAAATGCAATTCGTAATCAAGAAACCTCGGGCCGACGTCCGAGGAGAGAACAAGTGCGGAGTTGAGTTTCTTGGGAATGTTCCTGTGAAGGATGCCATGGGGAGAAACCCGGCAATGCTGCGGGAATATCAGACGGACTGCTGCCTCTCTTGCCAAAATGGCACCGCACAGAATCCCCAGACACACTGCAGTTGCAAAGGCACAGGTGAACCTCCACCAGAATGACTCAGATAGCCGACACCCGAACCGATGCCACACTCACCCGAAATGCCACTTGTTCCACCCCGTATCAATGAGGCAGCGCACTTATCCGAAATCGAAGGTGTGCCACCCGGATATGTGTATATACATACTCCTCTTCCCAATGCTCGATTTTTCAATCATGATGCATATACCAAGGATCGCAAGCATGATAAAGATTTTGATCCAGATTTGGTAACTGATGTAGAAGCATCAACTGGTGAGTACACAATCTGCTGCATGGTAATGCAGCTGACATCCATTTTGCAGATGACAGCGGCCAATTGAGCGAACCTGACAGTGAAGATGAGCATTGATCGGATGAAAAAAGAGTTGTGAGTTTACTATTATCTACAATTAGCGGACACTTTAAAGTATATTTTCAAGGATATATTTACATGTATTTTTAAAGAACAATGTAGCGAAGAAGGAGAAAGTACATCAAGACGGTACGAAGGCTGCCAAAACACCATTAATGATATATTAGGCCAAATTAAGTGATAACATATTGTGGTTATGCCCATGGCAAAATGAGCGTCATTGGAGCGTGAGCTATTTCTGGTCTTGCATCATTCTTAATCTCCATGGCGATCGGTTGCGGACATTCATAAATGTGGTATTGGCTGGCTTTTTATTCAAACGAGGGAGCCACACACTCCCTGCCTCATTCTGAATGTGAGCGTCAACAGAGTGTCAACAATTGTTGGTCTTGCATCATTGGTAATCTGTGTGGCGTTCCGTTGGTGCCATTCATAAATGTGGTATTGGCTGGCTTTCTAGGCAATAGAGAGAGCTACACGCTCCCTGCCCCATTCTGAATATGAGCATCAATGGAGCGTCAACGATTTTTGGTTATGTAAGTCAGGAAATTCAGACGCAATTTGGTCGTTACTATGCATAGTCAAACTTTTGGCCACTTTTATTGGGAAATGGGATAGAGCCACGTTCCCTGCCCCATCATGAAAATGGACGTCAAAGGAGCGTCAACAATTTTTGCTCTTTCATCATGGGTAATCGAAGCGCGATGCATTGGTTATTGTGTATATAAGATATTCTGACCGTTTTTCAATGCTAAATTGGTCTTGCACTCTTCTTTGCATCATGGTAAATGAAATTTGTTGTTACTGTCCGCGAGGCTGTCATGGGAACGTCGCTTGCTTTTCTGCCTAGAGACACTGCCAATTCCTCCTTAATAGAGGTTTCCAATCATGCGCCACTTAGATTACCCATGCTGTGAGACCTTAAATCGTTAACACTCATTTGACGCTCATTTTCAAGATGGGGCAGGGAGTGTGTCGCTTCTGCTTTTGCCTATAAAAGAAGCCAATACCTCACTTATGACCATCTGCAACCAATGCCAGCTCTGAATACCCAGGATGCAGGACCTAAAATAGTTGACACTCATTCCGATGATGGGTCAGGGAGCATTTGGCTACATATTTTGGTCAGAAAGGTGGCCAGTACGTCCAAAAATAACAACGATGTAGCATCATTAATATTTATCGATTAACTGTAGGATATCTGAATGCAACCATAGATAGAGCAACACGAAATGCGAAACCTGAGATTGGACCAGACGGGTCCAGCCAAACCCGGCGAAATTCATCGGTTGACGGGTTCTGGACCAGGTTTGGACCGCCATGAAGCAGCATATCAGGTTTTCGGACATTTCGGCAATCAAACCGAACCGTGTTTCCAGTCCAAACCCGGACTGCTGGCCAGTTACCCGGGCCCATTGCTATCACTAGTCCATGCTCAAGTCGGTTCGTTGGTTTGTTGTGAGACTGCTCCCCTTGCGCGCTGCCGTCCACAGGCTGTTTCTTTTCCGGATGTCATATGCCGCATGGCTGATTCTGCTTCCTGCTGTATCTTTTGATAGCTCTTCCAACCACACCCCATCCAGCTTTCATTCTGACCCCGTCCCCAGCGCGGCCATGGCCCATATGTAGGACCTCGCGCATTTCTGGTAGTTTGCTTCAATCATTGGGGAGAGCAACTCCTGGTCCGGATCTAGGTGCAATGCTGGTCCCCGTAGCCGTCGCAGTTCCAGTTGGGCATAGTGCTGGTTTTGCTGTTGTCGTTGGCGTCGTGCTCTGTACCATTGTGATGTCCTCTGCCTCCGCTCCCTTTTCCTCTACATCGGCCATCTCCTTCTCGCACCCGCCCATCTCTCCTCCTTCCGGTGGCCTTGCCCTCAGCCCGAGCGCTGTTCTGTTCGCTCGTTAGGTTGGTCCTGCGGTCTTCATGGTCTGTCCTGCTTGTTCTCTTCTCCGCCTCTCCCATGCCTCCCTTGTGGCCTTCGCTTTCCTTGCACACCTACTGCTGAATGTGATGTGGTTTGCTTTGGAGTTAGGGCACTTCTCTTGTGTGTGTCCGCACAGAGAGCCCTGCTTTGCTATGCACCCCACAATGTGGCATTTATGGGTGCCGGTGCGGTGCTGTCCTGTGCAGTAGCCTCATGTGGGTTTGCCGCTGCACTAGCTCTCTTTGTGGCCCCACCCACGGCAATGGTCACATCTGCTGTCTGGGCCTACATTTGTGAATGGTTCGACTTGGTACCACCCTCCCGCCAACATGATTCCTCCTTTGACCGGTCTCCACCCCACCATGTCCCCCTCTAACACAAAGCCAACTGATGACGCCGAGATCTCCCCATTCAGTCTCTTTTCCCTGATGCTGTGAGGGTTCGCAAGCCATCGCACTGGGACGGGGATCACCACGCTCTGGTTCTCCGCATGGATCTCGTCCTGCATCATCTGCAGGCCCTCTGTGCCTTTGCCCATGTATCTCAAGAGTGGTACTGCATGGACTTTCTGCCTTTCCCAGGATTGGTTTTCTTCAACTTTGTTGACTCCCTTGTTGACTGTGCGTGCTGCATTGATGATGACTTCGCAGTAATCCAGTGCCATCGCCGCAGTTGGATTGTGGTGGGTTATTGCCACGAACGCGCCATTCGAGTACCTCTTGGCGTTCATTCTCCGGATGTGGGGCGGAACCTTCGGGTGGGTAAGGGCTCTGTTGATTGCATACAAAATTTCCTAGTCCATCTTGTTGGGCAGAGGTACCCCCTCGTCTCTCCTTTGAATCAGGAGTCTCGCTGCCGTGCTTGATCCAGACATCAGGGTGGGGTCAGGACCGGTGGGCACCTTCTGACTCTGCGGGTGGGATTGGACTGTCTCCCACCTTCTGAGCGGAGTGGGTGTTAGAGTACATGTGCGTTTGTGTTACAGTTCCGACTGCTGTTTGAGTTGCAGTTTCGGTTGTTGTTGCTGCTGCAGTTGGCACTTCTCTGGCTAACCACACTGCATTCATCAGCAACGACTCTGGTTTCCGTCAGAATCAGCTGTGTTCCGGACGGCACTGACGGCTCTGATGGAACCGCGTACCCTCTGATGGAGACTTCCACGCTTCCTGTCGCCCAGGGGATGGGTCGCGACTTGCGTTGCATACATACCTCTCGATGATTCCACCAGTCCGGACGAACCCGGTCTGGGGTTGGGCTTGGTCCGGTCCGGTCTCACCGGGAGGTTGGACTGGACCGGGCCCCAGACTGGCAGTCTTGGACTGGACGGGCTTGGTCTGGACCAGTCCAAACGGTATAATCTTTATCAATTTCAACGTAGATCGAAAACTAATGAAGTGAGACAGTAATCCCTGCAACCCGAACCCAGACACAACGTCACTTCACAACAACCACCCACTGCCAGCAATTACAATGAACCCACCCGTTACAGTGTCTGGGTAGAGACTATGCTATATATGCAGTTTGAATCTGAGT
>Ga0307512_10002395_pt1 | contig 23820 bp, 18 predicted proteins | sample 14_EM_MG_FD_200267 | JGI IMG/M metagenome (GOLD analysis project Ga0307512, IMG submission 200267) | Populus trichocarpa ectomycorrhiza microbial communities from riparian zone in the Pacific Northwest, United States - 14_EM | ecosystem: Host-associated > Plants > Roots > Unclassified | place...
CGGGGCGCAGCTGCGCGGCGTGATGTTCAACGAGAGCCGGCTGCGCGGCGTCGAACTGGTCGACGTCGAGATCAGCGGCGAGTTGCGGAACGTCATCGTGAACGGCGTCGACATCGCACCGCTGGTCGAGGCCGAACTGGACCGCCGCAGCCCCGACCGGGTGAAGATGCGAGCCGAAGACCCCGACGGATTCCGTACGGCCTGGGCGATCCTCGAGCGGCTCTGGGCGGACACCGTCGAGCGGGCCGAGGCGCTCCCCGAGGCGGCGCTGCACCGCAATGTCGACGACGAGTGGTCCTTCATCCAGACCCTGCGCCACCTCAACTTCGCCGGCGCCGCCTGGGTGGGCCGGATGGTCCTCGGCAACGCCCGGCCGTGGCACCCGTTGGACCTGCCGTGGGACGAGGCGCCCGGGTGGGACGGCATCCCGTGGGACCGCGAGGCGCGGCCCTCGCTCGCCGAGGTGCTCACGGTCCGCCGCGAACGCCAGGCGATGGTCCGCCACGTCCTGGAGTCGCTCACCGGCGAGCAACTCGCCGCCGAGGTGACCCGCGCCGAGCCCGGCTGGCCCCAGGCGGAGAACTTCCCCGTCAAGGAATGTCTCCGCATCGTGCTCAACGAGGAATGGGAACACCGCGGCTATGCCGAGCGTGATCTGACCGTACTGGAGAAGGAGAACTGATCGTGGACATCTTGCTCATCGCCGGCCTTTGGCTCGACGGGTCCGCCTGGGACGAGGTCGTGCCCGCGCTCGCCGCGCTCGGCCACCGCCCCGTGCCCCTGACCCTGCCGGGCCAGGGCGACGGAACCGCGTCCGCCACGCTCGACGATCAGGTGGCGGCGGTGGTGGCCGCCGTGGACTCGGCGGCCGGAAGGCCCCTGGTGGTGGGGCATTCCGCCGCCTGCACCCTGGCCTGGCTGGCCGCCGACGCGCGGCCGGAGAAGGTGGCCAAGGTCGCGCTCATCGGCGGCTTCCCGACCACGGACGGCAAGCCGTACGCGGACTTCTTCGAGTCGACGGACGGCGTCATGCCCTTCCCCGGCTGGGGCCCGTTCGAGGGGCCGGACTCCGCCGACCTCGACGAGCAGGCCAGGCGGCGGTTCGAAGCCGCGGCGATCCCCGTCCCCGACGCGGTGACCAAGGGCGTGGTGCGGCTGACGGACGAGCGCCGGTTCGACGTACCGATCGTGCTGGTCTGCCCTGAATTCACCCCCGCCGAGGCGCAGGAGTGGATCGCCGCCGGGGACGTGCCCGAGCTCGCCAAGGCCAAGCACCTCGACTTCGTCGACATCGACTCGGGCCACTGGCCGATGGTCAGCCAGCCGGTGGAGCTCGCCCGGCTGCTGGCCGCGGCAGCCGTCGCGGAGTGAACATGTCGCACACGGTCCGGCCCCTCGACGCCGCCACCTGGGCCGCCTTCGCGGAGCTGGTCGAGCGCAACAACGGGATCTTCGGCGGGTGCTGGTGCATCGGTTTCCACCTGGACCGCGGCGAGCGGGTGAGCAGCCCCCGCGCGGCCAAGGAGGATCGGGTCCGGACGGGGCGCGCGCATGCCGCACTGGTCTTCGATGCCGACGGCGCCGCCCAGGGCTGGTGCCAATACGGCAGCCCCGAGGAGCTTCCGGGCATCAAACACCGGCGCGAGTACGAGAAGGACGCGCCGCCGCCGCCCGACTGGCGGATCACCTGCTTCTGGGTCGACAAGAAACATCGCGGGCAGGGGATCGCCCGGGCGGCGCTGGAGGGCGCGCTCGAGCAGATCGCCCTGGCCGGCGGCGGCCTGGTCGAGGCCATCTCCGAGGCGACGACCGGCCGCGAGGCGCCCGGCCGGTTCCTGTTCAGCGCGACCGTGGAGCTGTTCGAGCAGTGCGGATTCACCCGCGGCCGGCAGGTCGGCAAGCACGCGTGGATCGTCAGCCGGCTGGTGTCGCGTACCGGAAAGGGCCGGGGTTGATCTTGAGAGGCGAAAAATTGTCGGTGGGGACCGGCAGAATGTCGCTGTGCTGGTAGCGGTGGTGGCAGAGGGTGGCGGGTCGGCCGCGCACGGGGGCGGCCGACTCCAGCCGCTGCGCGCCGACGGCAGTCCCGACGGCCCGGCCGAGGCGGTGGCCGACCTGGGCGCCGCGATCCGCGAGCGCGAGGCCGCCGGTGCCGTGCGCTGGGTCTGGGCGGCCACCGCCGAGATCTATCCGCCGCTGCTGCGCGCCGGCGTCCGGGTCCAGCGCTGCCACGATGTCGAGCTGACCGAGACGTTGCTGCTCGGCCACGCCGGCCGGTGGGGCGAGCCGCGCGCGCTGCCCGCCGCCTGGGCCCGCCTCACCGGCCGCCCGGTGCCGCCCGATCCGCCGCCGCGCCTGCCCGAGCCGCCCGGCCAGAGCCAGGGCGCGCTCTTCGAGACCACTTCCGGCCCGTCGGCCGCCGCCGGCCCCGAGCGCTTGAAAGAGCTGACGGCCGTGTACGAGGACCAGCTCGCCCGGGTCGCGGCGACGCAACACCCGGGCCGGTTCCGGCTGCTGGTGGCCGCCGAGTCGGCCGGTGCGCTGGTCGGCGCGGAGATGGGCCACGTCGGGCTGCCGTGGCGCGTCGACATCCACGACGACCTGCTGCGCGAGCTGCTCGGGCCACCCCAGCCGGTCGGCCCGCCCCGCCGCATCGCCGAGCTGGCCGCGGAGGTCAACGACGCCTTCGGCGTGCACGGGCTGCATCCGGATTCTCCGGCCGAGGTCCTGCGCGCGTTCGCCAAGGCGGGCATCGACGTCCCCAACACGCGGGCCTGGGTGCTGCGCAAAATCGAGCATCCGGCGGTCAAGCCGCTGCTGGAATACAAAGAGCTCTACCGGATCTGGACGGCGCACGGCCGGTCCTGGTGCGACGCGTGGGTGAGCCGGGGCCGGTTCCGCCCGGAGTACGTGCCCGGCGGCGTGGTCTCGGGCCGCTGGGCCACCCGCGGCGGCGGCGCCCTCCAGGTGCCGAAGGTGGTTCGCCGCGCCGTGGTGGCCGACGAGGGCTGGCGGTTCGTGGTCGCCGACGCGGGCCAGCTCGAGCCCCGCGTGCTGGCCGCCGTCTCGGGCGACGCCCGCCTGGCCGGCGCGGCCGCCGCCGGTGATCTCTACGCCGCCCTGGCCGCCGACTCCTTCGAGGGCGACCGCGCCAAGGCCAAGGTGGCCCTGCTCGGCGCCATGTACGGCCAGACCGGCGGCGCGGCGATCCCGGCCCTGGCGGTGCTCCGGCAGAGCTACCCGACCGCGTTCGAATACGTGGAGGCCGCCGCCCGCACCGGCGAGGCCGGCGGACTGGTCCGCTCCTGGCTGGGCCGCACCTGCCCGCCGGCCTCGACGGCCTGGCGCGACGTGGGCCTGGAGCCGCCGGAGGAGGTCGGCTCGGCGGAGTCCCCACAGGGCGGCGCGTCGGGCCGGGCGCGGGGCCGCTTCACCCGCAACTTCGTCATCCAGGCCACGGCCGCCGAGTGGGCTCTGGTGCTGCTGGCGTCGCTGCGCACGGCGCTCGAGGGCACCGGCGCCGAGCTGGTCTTCTTCGTGCACGACGAGGTGGTGGTGCACTGCCCCGCGGCGGAGTCGCAGCGGGTGGCCGAGGCGGTCCGAGCAAGCGCGGTCGGGGCGGGCCGGCTGCTGTTCGGCGAGACCACGGTCCGCTTCCCGCTCGATGTCTCCATCGTGGAGTGTTACGCCGACGCCGCCTAGCTCCGGTCCCGGTCGACCTGGTCGGCGACCTCGGCCACTAGCGACACGACCTCGTCGAGGTGGTCCGGGGTGGTCAGATGGCCCATGCCGGCGAAGACCCGCAGGTCGAGGTTCATGGTTCGGCGCACCGCCGGGGCCAGTCGCCGGGGTGGCAGAAACCGGTCATGTTCGCCGACCCCGACCACGCAGGGCCGTTCGGCGCGACCGGCAAGTAGCGCGGCGGGCAGCGGCGGCGGGGAAAGGGTGGTGCGGCAGCAGCTGGCCATCAGGGTCATCCATTCAACTTCGGTCGCGGGCGGATCCTCGCCAGGGGCGACGAACAACCGGAGCATGCGAAGCGTACGTTCGGACGTGGGACGCAACAGCCAAGCCGTCGAGGCCAACGCCAGTTTCGGGTCCACCGACAGCCGGATGAAGCCGGCGGGTGAGATCAGCGCCCGAGCTGCGATCCGGGGCGAATCGGCGGCCAAGGCGACTGCGGCGCCGAGTGAGTTGCCCACCAGCACGACCCGGTCCAGCTCCGCGGCCGCCAGAACCTCGTCGAGTATTCGGCCGTACCAGGCCGGCGGGGCCTGGCGGGGGCGGTGCGGATCGCTGAGTCCGGGCTGACCCGGCAGGTCCACCACCGTGGTCGCCCAGCGCGCTGAGAGCGCCCGCAGCCACGGCAGAGCAACGGCGGCGTTGAAGCCCGTTCCCGGCACCAGGACGATTCGCGACGAGCCGATTCCGGTTCCGGGTCCCGTTTCGGCTCCGGGTCCGGCTTCGGGTTCGGGTTCGGCGGAGGTGAGTTGCACCGTGCCGGCGCTCGTGTCCACGGTCGTGCTGGTTAGCGGGAAGCCCGCACGAGCCAGGGCTTCCGAACACCATTGCCGCACCGCGGCGTGGCCACGAGCGTTCTTGTACGCGGTCGGCATTGCGCCAGTGTCTCCGGCCGGTAGTGATCCGTCTAGCACAACCGCGAGCGAAGGCTGGCCAGCGCGACCTCGAGCACGGACGCTAGGGACGATCGTGCAGGAACCGCGCGTCTCCGCAGGTCAGGGCGATGGCGAGTGGCCACTGCTCGCATTGCGGGCTGCTACCGACGGCCACAGTTACCCGGCGACTTCCCACGCGTGCGGGCCAGGCTCGGGCCGGCGTTCTGCGACGAACTGCAGCCTGGTGCCCCAGGCGGCCACCAGGGCGGCGCCCCACCGCTGATCCCACTGGCGCATGGCCGCGGCCCACGCCGGCCGGGCCTGAAGTAGGTCACCCAAGCGGGGGCCAGCCACTGCGACGTGCTCCATGAGTGCTGTCACCGCGCCCGTTATCGGACGCCGTCGGCGTATCTGAGGTCGAGGACGTGTGAGTTGATCTCGCGGACCAGCCGGCCCAGATCGCCGATCTCGAGCACCTCCACTCCTCGCTCGCGAAGCGTCTCCACGCCGTGGCAGTCGGCGAACAGCAGGGGCTCGCGAAGCGCGATGACCACTCGCTTGATGCCCGCGGCCAGGATCAGATCGGTGCAGGTGCCCGGCCGCGACTTGCGTGCGGTGCACGGCTCCAGCGTGCTGTAGATGGTCGCCCCGGCGAGATCAAGCTCGTGCCGATCCGTGAGCTTGGCGAGGACCGCCTCCTCCGCATGGTCGCGGGGGCCGATCTCACCCGTGTAGCCCGTGGTCAGCGCGAGGCCGTCGGCGCCGACGAGGATCGCACCGACCGCGTAGTTGGTCGGCGTCGGCGGGGACAGCCGGGACAGCTCGATCGCCGAGGCCAGCCACCGCCGGTCCGCCTCGGTCGGGGCGCTCATGCTCCGCACCGCTCGGACAGCGCGTAGCGCAGGAGGACGACGTCGTCGATCTGGGTCACCTCGGCGAGGCGGGCGCGGTGTTGCGACGTCCACGGGAACCGGCCGTCGTTGATGAACCGGGGTGCCTGCGAGTCGCCCACGAAGAACGGGGCCACGACCAGCTGCAACTCGTCGGCGAGCCCGGCGGCGAGGAACTGGGTGTGCATCGTGGAACCGCCCTCGACCATGAGTTTCCGGATGCCGCGGCGGGCCAGGTCGGCCATCGCCCGCCAGAGGTCGACCGGATCGCCGGCGTCGACCACCGTCGCGACGGCGCCGACGTTCTGCCGTGCCTTGTCCAGCGCCGACGTCGCCGAATAGACGATCTTCTCAGTGTCGCCGGTCGCGAAGAACTGGGCCGCGGCGTCCAGGTCGCCGTGCCCGGTGACGGTGACCTTTGCCGGGGTGGCCGGCAGCCCCCGGGCGACGCGCTCGGCCCGGCGGGCCGCGGACCGGACCAGCAGCCGGGGGTTGTCGTTGCTGATCGTGGTGGAGCCGACGAGGATCGCGTCGCAGCGTGCGCGCTCGGCGTCGACTCGATCGAAGTCGGCGTCGTTGGACAGCAGCAGCCTGTCCTCGGTCGCGTCGTCGATGCAGCCGTCGATCGATGCCGCGCAGCTCAGCAACACGTACGGTCGCTCAGTCACGTGCGGGGCTCCCTGGGCCGGTGGAGATCAGCGTGCTCGTGTCAGCCGGATGCATCGACGACCCGCCCGGCAGCCACGCCGGTAAGTTTACGACCCGGCGCACGCGCTCATGGACGTGTCGTGCGGCACCCTTGTCTCGGTCGTTGGTCAGTCCACGCGTTTGAGTTTGCGCCAGCCGCCGGCCCGGTTGTTCGCGATGATCTGCCGGAACATGGCGGTCAGGGCGGGCCCGTTGATCTTTTCGCCGGCCCGGAACGCGACCGTCCGGGCCGTCTTGTTGCCGTGCCCGGCGGTGATGATGCCCTCGGGGTCCGGGACGATGGCTCCGTCGTACACGAAGACGTTGACGTGGTCTCTCGCCGCGAGCAGCGCGCACACGTTGCCCTGCAGGACGAAGTAGGGCTGGACGGTGCGCTTGATGGTCTCGCTTACCTCGGGGTCGGCGGCGTGCACCAGATCCCGGACCTGCTGGCAGATGTCCTGCTGCCACGCGGGCAGCGCCGCGATGTAGTCGTCGACCCGGCTGTCGGTCTGGTAGCCGCTCATCGCCGGCCACCAGTGCTGATGATGGGGTTCACGCCCAAATTTCTACCGCAGCCGGCCGGGCCGCGGCGACCGAAAGGACTTATCCACAGCGGGCGCTTGTCCACAGCCGATCCGGGCAGGCCGGCCCGGCGGCTAGGGTCGGGAGAGCCAGGTCCGAGGCATGTCGAGAGGGGAAACGATCATGGAGTATCGGCAACTGGGGCGCACCGGCCTGCGCGTGTCCAGCTTCACCCTGGGGACCATGGGCTTCGGCGGGACCGGGTGGGCCAGCCCGGTCGGAAACATCGACGTCGACGGCGCGCGCGAGCAGATCGCGATCGCCCGGGACGCCGGGGTCAACCTGATCGACACCGCCGACGTCTACTCCGCCGGGCTGGCCGAGGAGATCCTCGGCGAGGCCCTCGGCTCCGGCCGCGAGGAGATGCTGATCGCCACCAAGGTGCGGATGCCGATGGGCGACGGCGCCAACGACGCCGGCCTGTCCCGCCAGCACATCATCCGCGCCGCCGAGGCTAGCCTGCGCCGGCTGCGCACCGACTACATCGACCTCTATCAGGTCCACGAATGGGACGGGCAGACCCCGCTCGAGGAGACCCTGACCGCCCTGGACGACCTCGTCCGCAGCGGCAAGGTCCGCTACATCGGCGCCTCCAACTATGCGGCCTGGCACCTGATGAAGGCCCTCGCCGTCTCGGATTCGCGGCACCTGGAGCGGTTCGCCAGCCAGCAGATCTACTACTCGCTGCACAGCCGGGACGCCGAGACCGAGCTGGTCCCGGTCTCGATCGACCAGGGGCTGGGCATCCTGGTCTGGAGCCCGCTGGCCGGCGGGCTGCTCTCCGGCAAATACCGGCGCGGCGTCACCGCGCCCGCCGGCAGCCGGCATCTGAGCGAGTGGTCCGAGCCGCCGGTCCACGACGAGGACAAGCTCTACAACACGATCGAGACAGCCGTGAAGATCGGCGAATCGCACGGGGTGTCGGCGGCCCGGGTCTCGTTGGCCTATCTGCTGGCCAAGCCCGCCGTGACCTCGCTGGTGGTCGGGGCGCGCACGCCGGAGCACTTGCGGGACAACCTCGCCGCGGCAGAGCTCAAGCTGAGCGACGACGAAATCGCCGCGCTCGACGACGTCAGCGGCGAGCCGTTGCGCTACCCCTACTGGCACCAGGCGAACACCAGCTCCGACCGGCTCAGCCCGGCCGACCTGAGCTTGCTCGGCCGCCACTTGCGATGACCGTCCTGACCGGCGCCGGCGGCTCCGCGACCCGGGGCTGCCGGCGGCTATCCGCGCAGCAAGTCGATGTCAATGCTTTGCAGAACGGTGGGGAAGAACAGGCCGAAGACGGCCAGCAGGGCGACGATCGTGAAGAGCGTACGCAGCACGACGACCTCGCCGGGGCCGCCGACCTTCACCGCTATCCCGTTCGGGATGCCGACCATCCGCCACGTCCGGCGGCCCAGCGGGATCGGCCAGAGGATCGGGACGCCGGCCTTGGTGATGATGTCGCCGAGCAGGTGCACAAAGCAGCCGACCCCCACCGCCAGGCCCAGCATCGGATAGCCGCGGTCGCCCGGCAGGTTCACGCCCGTGAAGAACGCGATCACGCCCGCGACGATGGTGACGATCAGCCAGCCCGCGCGCTCGGCCCACTTGTCGAAGAGGCCGCGCAGAGCCAGGCCGGCCATGAGGAACACGATGACCACGACCGCCCACTTGCCGAAGTGCGCGCACAGAGCCGTCGTTCCCCAGCCGACCAGGGCCGCGAACGGCAGCGTGTGGGTCAGCGTCCGGTGCCCGTTCTCGCGGTGCGGGTCGTGACTCAGCTTCGTGGCCATGTAGACGCCGAGCGACATCTTCTCGATGACCTCGGCCACGAAGAGGGAGACCACGCCGAACGTCCGGGCGACCGTGGCGCCGCCCTGGTTGCGGGTGACCCGGCCGGAGAGATCCAGGTCGGGCAGCAGCGCGCCGCCGGCGCAGACCGCGGTGCCCACGCCGATCGCGAGCGGCGATTGCCCGTATCCGGCGAAATGGTCCAAAGCCCAGCTGCCGGCCAGCCAAACGGCCGCGCCCGACAGCGCGTGCGACGGACCCATCATGCGGTTGTCCTCTCCCCATGTCCCCGTTCCGCGGCAGTGACCGGGGGCAATCCCGATCACTGTCGCAGAGCGGGTAGGGGCGTTCAACGACCGCCACGTCCACTAAGGAGTGTCGATGATCACCGGTAGTCCGGCGAGTTCCACGGCGCGACCCGCTGCGGGTGGCCGTGGTAATGGCCGTACTGGCGGTGGCGGTTGTGCTTGGCCAGGCCGATGACCAGGAAGAAGAGCGGGATGGCCGGCCAGAAGAAGTGCGCTCCGGAGAGCACCCACAGGCCGGTGAGCGCGATGGCCAGGAAGAACACGAAGCCGGCGTGCCGGCGGAAGCCCCGGCGTGTCGCGGCCCGGGCCTCCGGCGTCTCGGCGAGCGCGCGGCGCCCACCGCCCGGCAGATCCGCGGTGAGCGGGCCGAGTTCGTCGCGGAACTTCGCGGCGTACACGGAGCCGAGCCGCTCCTCGCCTTCCTCGAGGGTGAGCCGGCCCTCGGCCATCGCGGCGCGCAGGATCGTCGCGACCTGTTCGCGCTCGGTGTCGGAGGTGCGGAGCCGGTTCGGCCCGGACCAGGTGGTGTCGTTCACGGTGACCTCCATGACGGGGCGGGACTGGACTCCAGAGTCGCCGGATTCCGCCGCCGGCGCGTCGGTCGCCGGGAGCATCACGCGAGCCGTTCCGGGCGCACGCCGGCCCGGACTCGTACCACCCAGGGCGCAGCCGGGGCCCGCGATGTACTCCGCCGGGCGCAGACAGGCCGAGACCACGCACCGATGCCCCGACATCGCGCGGTGCCGTAGCGTCGGATTCGTGAGCAGCGTGCCCCGAGACCAACGCCCACGCGACCGCCGGTCGGCGCGCGTGGAGGGCTGGGCCGCGGCCGACCCGGGGCGCGACTGGCGCCCGCCGTGGGGCCAGACCGACCGGCCCCGGCGGCGCGGGCCACAGAACAAGCCGGGCGGGGCGGTGATCGTCGCGCTGGCCTTCCACATCTTCGGCAACTGGACCGCCGCCGGCGCCGTCGCCAAGCCGGCCGACCTGCTGGCGTACGCGTTGCTGCTGCTCGGGCCGCTGGCGCTGGTGGCACGGCACAAGGCGCCGATCGTCGTGCTCGCGGTGGCGGGCGCGGCCTCGATCGGGTTCGGGCTGCTCACCGAGCCGCACTGGAGCTATGCGGTCGCCCCGGTGGTGGCGCTGTTCACCGCCGCCAAGCGGGGGCTGCGGCGGGCGGCGGTGGTGACGGCGGCCGCGGGCTATCTCGCGTACGTCCTGGTGTTGTGGGTCTTCGCGGCGCCGCTCGGGGTGCCGGTGGCGGCGCGGGCCGACCTGCGCGTCGCGGTTCTGTTGGGGGTCGGGCTGGCGCTGACGGCAATGCTGGGCGGCGCGGCCAAGGTCCGGGCCGAGCACTACGCCGAGATGGTGAAGGTACGCGCGGAGCGAGCCCGGGCGCACGAGGAGCAGGAGCGGCGGCAGGCCTCCGAGGAGCGGTTGCGGATCGCCCGCGAGCTGCACGACGTGCTGGGGCATCACCTGTCGCTGATCAATGTGCAGGCCGGCGTCGGGCTGCATCTGATGGACAACCGGCCCGAACAGGCCCGTGAGGCGCTGACCGCGATCAAGACGGCGAGTGCGGAGGCGCTACGTGAGGTGCGCGCGGTGCTCGGGGTACTGCGGCCCGAGGAAGAGGCGGCGCCGCGCCAGCCCGCGCTCGGTCTGGACCGGCTCGCCGACCTGACCGCGGACGCCGGTCTCGAGGTGACGACGACGATCACGGGGGAGCGGCGGTCGCTGCCGGCCGAGGTGGACCGCGCCGCCTACCGCATCGTGCAGGAGGCGCTGACCAACGTGCGCCGGCATGCGGCGCCCGGCTCGGCGGCCGAGGTCGGCATCGAGTACGCACCGGGCGAGTTGCGGCTGGCGGTTCGGAACGACGGCGCGGCGGACCCGACTCCGGACGAGGACCGGGGCAGCGGCATCACCGGGATGCGCGCCCGGGCGGAAAGCCTCGGCGGCAGCCTGACGGCCGGCCCCGTGCCGGACGGCGGCTTCGAGGTCGCGGCCATCCTCCCCACTACACCAGACAAATCGCCCGTAGCGCCCCAGCCTGCGCCCGCCGAGCCCGAGCCCGCCATGCCCGATGCGCCCGCGCCCCAAGGCGCCGCTGAGTCGACGACTGCCGTTTCCGAAGCTGAGCGTGACGGTGCCGCTGGGGGCTCGGCTGGGCCTGCCGTCGCATCGTCGGGTGGTCGGGCGGTTTCTGAGCCCTCGGCGGGCGCGGGGTCCGCCGTCGCTGGACCGGCCGAGGGCGCCGGCGCCGTGCCAGTGTCCGGCGGCCGGCCGTACCGGGAGAAGTGATGATTTCTGTCTTGCTGGCCGATGATCAGGTGCTGGTTCGGGCCGGGTTCCGGGCACTTCTGAACGCCGAGCCGGACATCGAGGTCGTCGCCGAGGCCGGGGACGGGCTCGAGGCCGTTCGGCTGGCCGCGCAGACGAAGCCGGATGTCGTGCTGATGGACATCCGGATGCCCGGCGTCGACGGGCTCGAGGCCACCCGCCGCATCGTCGCCGACCCTTCGCTGACCGGGACCAAGGTGGTCATTCTGACCACGTTCGAGCTTGACGAGTACGTGTTCGAGGCGCTTCGCACCGGCGCGTCCGGGTTCCTGGTCAAGGACACCGAGCCGGTCGAGTTGCTGCGCGGCGTGCGTGCCGTGGCCGGCGGCGACGCCCTGCTCTCGCCCAGCGTGACGCGCCGGGTGATCGGGGAGTTCGCCACTCCGGGCGGGCGGGGCCGGCCCGCGCTGCCGCCGGAGGAGGCCGAGCAGCAACTCGAGCAGTTGACCGACCGTGAACGCGAGGTGATGGTCCTGGTCGCCGAGGGACTCTCCAACGACGAGATCGCCGCCCGCCTGGTGATCAGCCCGGCGACGGCCAAGACCCACGTCAGCCGCGCGATGGTGAAGCTCGGCGCCCGCGACCGCGCGCAGTTGGTCGTCTACGCCTACGAGGCGGGCCTCATCCGCCCCGGCTGGCTCGCCTGACGGTGATCTCGACGTCGGCGAGGTCGACATTGTCGCCGCGGTGCAGGACGGCGACGATCGCCGCGGCCGGCAGCCGGGTCCGGACCAGGCCGAGCAGCCGCCGCTCGCGGGCCGGGTCGAGGGTGCTGGTCGTCTCGTCGATGAGCAGCACCTCCGGCTCGGCCGTGCACGCGGTGGCGAGCGCCACGATCTGTCGCTGCGCCGGTTCGAGCGCGCCGACCTGCCGATCCGGGTCGGCCGGGGCGATCCCGAGTTCGGCCGACCACCGGGCCGCGAGGGCCGCGGCGTCCGGCCCGCACACCTGCGCCAGCGGGATCGGCAGCGGCGGCGGATCGTTCTCCACCAGCCGCAGCACCGCCCGGCCACCCCGCTCATAGGGTGCGGGCGGAAGCCCGGCGACCAGCACCGCACCGTCGGCTATCGGGGCGAATCCGGCGAGCGTACGCAGCAGCACGCTCTTGCCCGCCCCCGATCCGCCGCGGACGGCCGCGAACTCGCCGCTGCGGACGGCCATGGAAAGCGGCTCGACCGTCCGGCCGGGCACCGTCGTCACCAGATTCTCCGCAACCAGGCCCTGGCCGGTCGCGAAGTCGCTGCCGAGGTCCGGAGCCAGCCAGTCCAGCACGCCGGCGGCCGTCGACGGTCCCCGGCGGATGTCCCGTTGCCGCGGCAGGGCCCGCTCGGCGAGCAGATCCGAGACCCGGCCCAGGACCTGAGTGGTCGAATCCACCTCGGTGTGCGCCTCCACCAGCGCCGCGAAACGTTGCCCGATCGCGTACGAGGCGTAGACGGCGACCGCGATCAGCCCGGCCAGGCCGACGGGTGCCAGCGCGGCGGCCACCACGGTCGCGGCGAACAGGGCGACACCGGCGGCCTCGACCGCGCCGATGACGGCCATCCGTGCTCCGTGCGCGGCGTAGATCGCCACGTGCTCCATGGCGACCAGGTCCCGGTAGCGCCGCGCGAAGGCAGGTCGCAAGCCACTGCTCAATGCGAACGTACGCGAACCGAGAACCGCCCCGCCGAAGGTGCGGACCGGCCCGCGCGTCGCGGCCAGCAATGCCCGGCCCCGGACGCTCCCGCGCCGCAGCCGCGGGTAGCTCGACGCGGCCAGCACTACCAGGATCGCCACGCCGACCAGCACGACCGGAGTGGCCAGCGCCATCGCCGCGACCGAGACCACCGTCGCCACGACGGCCTGGACGCCGCCGACGAGGATCGTGGGCGAGTAGAGCTCGAGGGTCGTGAAGTCCTCGGTGAACCGGCCGGCTGTGGTGGCCGAGCCGGCCGGCAGCCCGCGGCGCAGGATGCGGCCGAGGATCTGATGATGCAGGGCACAGGTGGCGGTCAGCGGGCCGAGCACCACGACCGCCCGGTGCAGCCCGGAGAGGACGGCGCCCGCGACGGCGAGCAGCGCCAGCGCCCGCACCGAGACCGTGGAGCGCCCGAGGATCCCCGCGGTGGCCAGGTCGACGACGACCAGCGCGGCGACGATCAGCCCCAGCACCGCGAGCACCGGCCTGGCGAAGAGGCCGGCCAGATGGGCTGCGGAGTCCCGCAGCCGGGGTGCGGCGACGTCCGTCTCCACCTCCACTCCCGCGAGCACGGGCGCGGGCTCGACCGCGGGCCGGGTCGGTGGGGTGGTTGCGATCGTCGGAGCCGTTCGGGGCGGAGCCGCCAGCGCCGCACTCCAGCGCGCCGCCTCGCCGGCTGGCAGCACCGTGGCGATGGCCTGCTCGGTCGCCGCGGCCCGATCGAGCACGGCCGGTTGCCCGGCGCCGCAGAGGACGATGTGCTCCGCCCAGGCGGCCGGATCGGCGCGGGTGCCGGCGGATATCCGGGTCGGGCCGGCCGCCGTGCCGAACACCCCGTCCGCGACCGTCGCCGCGGTGGCCGGGTCGAGCGCCGACAGCACGTCGTCGAGCACCAGGACGTCGCTCGCCTGATACCAGGCCCGCGCGATGCCGAGGCGGGCGGACTCGCCGTCCGAGAGCCGCCGCTGACCGGTGCCGAGCGCAGCCCCGTCGGCATCGCCGTGGCGGTCCAGCGCGGCACGCAGCCCCGAGCGGTCCACGGCCTCGGCGTATCGCGCGGGATCCGGCGTGGTCCACAGGGTCACGTTCGCGGCGATGGAGCCGTCGAGCTCCGGCTCGCCGCGCGCGACCGTCGTCACGGTCCCGGCCACGGCCGCGAGGTCCGGGGCGGGCCCGGTCGCGCCGGTCAGGGCGTTCAACACGCGGCGTACGTCGTCGTCGGCGCCGAGCAGGGCAACCCGCGCACCCGGGCGCAACGTGACAGCACCGAACCGCACCGAACCGGCCGCGGCGGCCAGCGGCGCGGGCTCCACGAGCGGGGCCTCGCGGAAGAGCACCTCGACATCGCGGGCCATCGTGGCCGCCCAGGAGACCGATCCGTAGGTTTCGACGTTCTCCCGCAGCGCCGTGATCAGCAACTGGACGACGAGGAGCAGCGCGAGGCCACTGCCGAGCCGCCCGTCGGAGAGCCGGCCGAACACCGCGAGCGCGACCAGGCAGACGAACGGGGTGACGCCGCCCCCGATCGCGCCGAGCAGCGCACCCGAGCGCGCGCTCGTGCGAAGCGCCTCGAACTGGCCGGAGCGCGCCCGGTCCGTGCCTTCCAGGACGGGCGCCTCCCACTGTTGCCGGCCGATCGACTGCCAGTGCCGGGTCACCGTGTCGACGAGGGCGATCCGGAGGTGCCCGTGCTCGATGTAGCGGTGCATCCGGGCCGCCCGGCGGCCGGTCAGGCGGTGCCAACCGGCGACGATGAGCCCGGTGAGGACGGCGACCACGACGCCGGTGACGCCGAACACGGCCACCAGATATCCCAGCAGGACCACCACCAGCACGGCGTTGACCAGGAACTGGGCGACGAAGGCGAGCTGGGCCAACTGCATGGGGGCGGTCATCAGATATGTGCTCGCGGACCGGCCCTCGGTCGCGAGCCAAAGCGGCCGGACGACCTGAAGCCGGCCGAAGACGGCGAGCTTGAGCGCATGGGACATCTGGTACACGAGCCCGCGGACCACCCACGTGGACAGCCACCGCGCCACGGCGGCCAACGCCACGGCGCCGATTGTGACGCCGATCAGTGCGCCGGGAACCGAGCCACCGCGCAGCCGATCCGCGACAGAGCCGACCAGGGCCGGCACGACCGGCCCCAGGGCGACGACCACGAGGCCGACCGCGGCGTAGAGGCCGATCCAGCCGCGGTGCATGCGCAGCAGCGCCCGGTTCACCCCGTTGGCGGCGATCCCCGCCGCAAGCGCGTCGACCTGCTCCGGCCGGGGGAACGCGAGCGCGTCCGCCGCCGCGACGGTGAGGTCGCGGGGCCTGCGCCACGCTAGCCGCTGGACCAGCGCGAACGACCGTAACCGGAGCATGGGCCTCCCTCGTCTCGGCACCCGCAGGCCGGCCCGAGGGCGGCGCTGCGCGAGACATGTTAGAGATTTCTCCGCGCCGATGTTCGGGGCGGCCACGTTGCCTGTGGATAACCGTCCCGGCGGGTGTCCAGGCCGCGGACGGTTATCCACAGGCTGATCTCGAAGGCACCGGGAGCGCCGCCCGGCCCGGCAAGATGAGGGAACGCCGGCACGGGAGCTGTGCTTTGCAGACCTCGGGGCGGCGGGGCGGATTGCCCGTACTAGATGATGGTCTTGGGGTTGGGGTGGTGAATGTGAACGGGATGCGGCACTGGTAAGTCGCCCGTAACACAGCGCGGTGACAATCTCAGTGTGGTCGACTGCGGGTTGAAGATCGAGTTGCGGGGGTGAGCAGCGGCGTGGCGGAACGCTTACGCCTGGCGCAGGCCGACTCGGGTGCGGAGCCCTGGCGCGCGTGGGGTCCCTACCTGGCCGAACGGGCCTGGGGCACGGTTCGTGAGGACTACAGCGAGCACGGCACGGCGTGGGACTACTTCCCGCACGATCACGCTCGGTCGCGTGCCTACCGGTGGAACGACGACGGGATGGGCGGGGTCTGCGACGAGCGGCAGACGTTCTGCTTCGCCTTCGCGCTCTGGAACGGCGCCGATGCGATTCTCAAGGAGCGGATTTTCGGCCTGGGCGGCGACGGCGGCAACCACGGCGAGGACGCCAAGGAGTACTGGTGGTATCTGGACTCCACGCCGACGCACAGCTGGATGCGCTGGCGGTACCACTACCCGCAGGCAGCCTTCCCCTATGACGAGTTGGTCCGGGTCAACGGTCACCGCTCGCGGGAGGAGCCGGAGTACGAGCTGATCGACACCGGCGTCTTCGAGCAGGACCGGTACTGGGTGGTGACCGTCGACTACGCCAAGGCCGACGTGAACGACATGTGCATCGTCGTCACCGTGGCCAACCGCGGGCCGGAGGAGGCCACCCTGCACCTGCTGCCGACGCTCTGGTTCCGCAACACGTGGTCCTGGGGCGCCCCGAACCGGCCGGTCCCGGTGATCGAGGGCACGCCGGGCCGGTTGCACGGGCGGCATCGCGGGCTGGGCTCGATCACCCTTGACGGAGAGGCGGCGCCGCCGGCGCTGATGTGCGACAACGAGACCAACGCGCAGCGGCTCTGGGGTCAGCCCGGCACCAGCATGTTCCCCAAGGACGGCATCAACGACTTCGTGGTCGCCGGCGCGCCCACGATCAACCCGGCCGGGGTCGGCACCAAGGGCTCGCTGCACTACGAGCTGACCCTCGCGCCGGGGGAGAGCCGGCAGATCCGGCTGCGGCTCACCCAGACCGATGAGCCGCCCGAGCCGCTCGATCTCGGCGCGGGATTCTCGGCGGTGATGTCCGCCCGGGAGACCGAGGCCGATGAGTACTTCGCCGAGGTCATCCCGGAGGCCGCGTCCGCCGAGGAGGCCGCCGTCGCGCGGCAGGGCATCGCCGGGCTGATGTGGGGCAAGCAGTTCTACCACTTCGACGTGAAACAGTGGTTGCACGGCGACCAGGGCTCGGCCCCGCCGCCGCCGGGGCGCACCTACGGGCGCAACAACGCCTGGTGGCACATGAACAGCTTCGACGTCATCTCGATGCCCGACCCGTGGGAGTACCCCTGGTATGCGGCGTGGGATCTGGCGTTCCACTGTGTCTCGATCGCGCGAGTGGACCCGGGTTTCGCCAAGTCCCAGCTCCTGCTGCTGTTGCGCGAGTGGTACATGCACCCCAACGGCCAGATCCCCGCGTACGAGTGGGCCTTCGGCGATGTCAACCCGCCCGTGCACGCCTGGGCCGCGCTGCGGGTCTTCGAGATCGACGGCGGCCGCGACCACGACTTCCTCGCCCGGATCATGCACAAGCTGCTGCTCAACTTCACCTGGTGGGTCAACCGCAAGGACGTCGGCGGCAACAACGTCTTCGAGGGCGGCTTCCTCGGCCTGGACAACGTGGGCCCGTTCGACCGGTCCGCGGCCCTGCCGGTGGCCGGCGTGCTCGAGCAGTCCGACGGCACCGGCTGGATGGCGATGTACGCGCTCAACCTGCTGGACATGTCGATCCGGCTGGCGCTGCACGACCGCACCTATGAGGACATGGCGACGAAGTTCTTCGAGCACTTCGCGTACATCGCCGAGGCCGCCTACCGGCAGGGGCTCTGGGACGACGAGGACTGCTTCTTCTACGACGTGCTGCGGCTGCCGGACGGGCACATGATGCCGCTTAAGGCCCGCTCGATCGTCGGCCTGCTGCCGCTCGCGGCGACCACCCGGCTCAGCGCGGGCACCCTGTCCCGACTGCCCGAGCTGGGCGCGCGGCTGCGCTGGCTGCTGGCCAACCAGAGTGAGTACGCCGACGTGATCAGCGCGCGCCGGCTGTCGGCCGACGGCCGTCAGCAGCGGCTGCTGTCGATGGTGGGCCAGGACCAACTGCTGCGGATCCTGGCCCGGATGCTCGACCCCGAGGAGTTCCTTTCCGCGTACGGGCTCAGAACGCTTTCCCGGGCACACCTGGAGAAGCCGTTCACGGTGTCGCTCGGCGGCTCGGACTTCACCGTCGGCTACGAGCCGGCCGAGTCCACCAGCGGGCTGTTCGGCGGCAACTCGAACTGGCGCGGCCCGGTCTGGATGCCGGTCAACTACCTGCTGATCGAGGCGCTGCGCGAGTTCGCGGCGTTCTACGGCCCGGACCTGATGGCCGAATACCCGACCGGCTCGGGCGTGAAGGTCTCGCTGACCGAGATCGCCGACGACCTGTCCCGCCGGCTGGTGTCGCTGTTCGTGCCCGACTCGTGGGGCCGCCGCCCGATCTACGGCGCCAACGAGACGCTGCAGACCCACCCCGACTGGAAGGACCTGATCGTCTTCCCCGAGTACTTCCACGGCGACAACGGCGCCGGCCTGGGCGCCTGGCACCAGACCGGCTGGACCGCCCTGGTGGTGGACCTGATCCTCACCCTGCACCGGCGCTAAGGTCGGCGGTATGGAGTTCGGTGTCGGCTATTTCCCCACCCACGACGGCCTCGGGCCGGGCACGATCGCCCGGCACGCGGAGGAGCGCGGCCAGGACGCCCTCTTCTTCGCCGAGCACACGCACATCCCGGCGAGCCGGCAGAGCCCGTGGGGCGACGGCAGCCGGCAGCTGCCGCGCAAGTACTGGCACACGTACGACCTGTTCGTGGCGCTGACCGCGGCCGCCGCGGCGACCACCCGGCTGCGCGTCGGCAGCGGGGTCTGCCTGGTCGTCGAGCGGGATCCGATCATCACGGCCAAGGAGGTCGCCAGCGTCGACCACCTCAGCGGCGGGCGGTTCGAGTTCGGCGTCGGCGCGGGCTGGAACCGCGAGGAGATGGCCAACCACGGCACCGACCCGAAGACCCGGATGGCCCTGCTCAGCGAACGCGTCCAGGCCATGCAGGCGATCTGGACCCAGGACGAGGCATCGTACGACGGCAAGTTCGTCAGCTTCGACCGGATCTGGTCCTGGCCCAAGCCGGCCCAGCAGCCCTATCCGCCGGTGCTCATCGGCGGCGGCGGGCCGACCGTGCTGGACCGGGTGCTGGCCTGGGGCGACGGCTGGTTCCCGCAGTGGCACGACCGGGAGCTGTTCGCCCGGATCGACGAGTTGCGCGCCCGCGCCGACCGGCCGATCGAGGTGCAGGTGCTGAGCGTGCCGCCGGATCCGAAGGCGCTCGAGCAGCTCGAGAACGCGGGCGTACGCCGGGCCTCGTACTGGCTGCCGTCCGGGCCGTGGAGCGTGGTCGAGCCGGCCCTGCAGAAGTGGGAGGCGGCGATCGCCGACCTCACCGGCCGGTGAGGGAACGCTTCGCGAACGCCCGGGTCGCCCGCCTCGCCACGGTCGACGCGACCGGCGCGCCACACCTCGTGCCGCTGGTGTTCGCCCTGGTCGGCGACGTGATCCACAGCGCGGTCGACGGCAAGCCGAAGCGGCACACGGCGCTGCGCCGGCTCGCCAACATCGGCCACGAGCCGCGGGTCAGCGTGCTCGCCGACCACTACGACGACGACTGGGCCCAGCTGTGGTGGGTGCGCGCCGACGGTGTCGCCCGGGTGCTGGAGTCGTCGCCCGCCGGGCTGACCGCGCTGACCGCGAAGTACCCGCAGTACGTGACCGCGCCGCCGCCGGGCCCCTTCCTCGAGATCCAGGTCCGGCACTGGGCGTCCTGGTCGGCTTCCTGAGTACGGCCTTTTGAGCACTGCCTTTTGAGCACGGCCTTTTGAGCACTGCCTTTGAGTACGCCGACTCAGTCGGTGCGCGCCGGTCGCGACGAGGATTCCCGGCGTGACCTCGTATCCGTGCCCGTACTGCCGGACCCCCGCCGACCTCGACACCGGCTGCCCCGGCTGCGGCCGTGACCCGGACTCCGACGCGGCTGAAGTGGTCCGCCTGGACGCCCGGATCGGCGTCCTGAACGCCCAGCTTGCCGCCGCCCGCTTCGCGGTGGAGACCGCCGAGAACGAGTTGCGCCAGGTCTGGCAGTTGCGGCACGCGGCGGCGGCCCGGGTCCGCGCCAAGGTCACCGCGCCCGGCTCGCCGGCCGCTCCTGCTTTGTCAGCCACGCCTCCTTTATCTGCCACGCCTCGGCCCGCCCAGCCGGTCCGGGAGACATCCACGCGGGCCGTGCAGAACACGCTGTTCCTACTTGGCGGGCTGCTGCTCGGGGCCGCGGCGATCGTCTTCACCGCGGTCGCCTGGTCGCAGTTCGGCATCGGCGGTCGGGCGGCCCTGCTCGCCGCGTTCACCGGCGCCGCCCTGGCCGTCCCGCCGCTGGTGCTGCGCCGCGGGCTGACCGGCACCGCCGAGACGTTCGCCGCGGTCGGTCTGCTGCTCGTGCTGCTGGACGGCTACGCGGCCTGGTATGTCAACGTGTTCGGCGTCGCGGACTATTCGGCGTACGGCTACGCCGGCGCGGTCTGCGCGGTGACCGCCGCGGTGGCCGCGGGTTACGAGTATCTGACCGGGCTGACCGGCCCCCGGTTCGCGGCCCTCGCGGTAGCCCAGCCGGTGCTGCCGTTGCTGGCCGCCCCGTTGCACCCGGGCGCGGCGGGCTGGTCGTTCACGTTCGCCGCGGTCGCCGTGCTCAACCTCGCCGTCGTCCACTTGCGCCGCTCGGCCCTGACGCCGCTGGGCATCGCCGCGTACGCCCTCGGCGGTTGCTCGATAGTGGTGGCTGCCGTCGCCGCGCTGTCCGGCCTGGTGATCGCCTCGACGGCCGCCGCTGCGGTTCCGGCCGGCGCGGGCCTGGTCACGGCCGCGCTGGTCGTGCTGGCCGCGGCGGTGCTGGCCCGGGTCGTCGTGCTCCAGTCGATCGCCGGCGGCCTGCTGGTCGTGGCGCTCGGCATCGCGGCCGGCTGGTCCGTGGCGCTGCTGCCGCTGGACGCGGCCCCCGTGCTGGTTGCGGCGGTGCTGGCGACGCTGGCCGGCGCGGTGCTCGGTGTGCCGGCGGCCGTGCGGCGCGGGCCCTGGGTCGGGGCGCTGGTGCTGCTCGTGTTGCCGAGCCTCGCGATGCTCTTCGAGGTGGCGGCGGCGTCCCGGCGGTCGCTGGACGCGGCCCAGCCGTTCTTCGGTGCCGGCCTCGGCGCACGGGTGGCCGACGCCGACTGGCGGCTGCCGGCGGAGCTGGCCCTGCTGGCGGCCGGCTTGATCGTCTTGCTCCCGGCCGGCTGGCGGCGGAACGGGGTCGTGGGCGGGGCGGCGCTGTTCGTGCTCACGGTCCCGGCCGGGTTCGGGTTGCCGTGGTGGTCCGCGCCGGCGCTCGATCTGCTGGTGGTCGCGCTCGCGTTGGCCTTCGCGGTCCGCGCCGCTGCCTCGACTCCCGCAGCCGCGCCGCCAGCCGCGCCGGTTCCCGCAGCCGTGCCGCCTGCCGCATCCGTGCCGCCTGCCGCATCCGTGTCGCCTGCCGCGCCGGTTCCCGCAGCCGCGCCGACCTTGCTTGGCAGTGGTGCCGCGACTGCCGGATCCGGGGTCTCCGCAAGCGCCGAGGCGCGGGACAACGCGTTGATTCCGGCGTCGTTGGCCTGGCTTGTCGCCATTGTCGCGGTGCTCGGGGCGCACGCGGTCAGCGTCGGCTTCGGGCGGCCCGGGGTGGCCGCCGGGACCCTGGCCTGCGTCGTGCTGCTCGGCCTCGGTGCCGCCGTCGCCGCCTGGTCCGGCCCGCGCCGCCGCGACGTCGGTGGCGTCTCGCTCACGGTTGCCCTGCTCGCCGTGCCGGCCGCGGCCTGGACGTTTACGGCCGCGTTGTCCTTCGCACCGGTCACCCAGTCCCGGGTCGCGCTCGCGGCGGCCGCGCTGGTCGTCGTCGCGCTGCGGCCGATCGCCCGCCGGTGGTCGCAGTATCTTCCGTTCGCGCTCGCCGCGGCCCTGCTTGCGGTGGTCTCCACGCCGGCTTGGGCGCTGGCTTCCGGCGACTCAGCCGGCGTCTACGCGGGCATCGCCCTGTTGCTGGTCGCCGCGACCCTGCCGGCCGGGCGGGCTTGGGCGCCGCTGCCCACCGTCCCGCTCGGCCTGATCTTGTTGGCGGCCGTGGGGCCGAGCCTGTTGACCTTGTTCGCCGCGCCCTACGGCTGGCTCGGCCGGGTCTGGTCCGGTCGCCCCTCGGGGGTCGGCATCGATCCGCTGGCGCTCGGCCGGGTAACCGACGCCGACGTCGCCGCCCTTGCCCTGCTCGCCGGGGCGACCGCGGTGGGGGCTCTGCTGGTGCGTGGACGCCGGGCCGCGATCTGGGCCGCCGCGCCCGTGCTCGCGGTGACGATCCCGGCGGCCCTTGCCGCGGCCGGGGTGCGGTGGCCGGGCGTCCCGGCGGCGTTGCTGCTCGTGGGCCTGAGCGGCCTGCTCGTGGTCGCGCTACGGCCGCCGTTCGGACGTGCCGCCGCAGGCGCTGGCGGTGCGGGAGTCGTCGGCGGACATGGCTCGGGGGTAGCTGGCACGAGTGGCGTGCAACTTGGCAGTGCCAGCGGTTTGGAAGGTGGCGGCGCTAGTACCCGCGGCGCGGGAGGCGCTGGGACCGGTGCCGCTGGTGCCGCTGGTGCCGTTGGGCTTGTTGTTGTTTCGGTGCTGGCGGCGTTCGCCGGGTTGGCCGCCGCGCTGCCCACCCGGGCGTCGACCCTGGCGGCCCTCGGCGCGATCCTCGTTGCCGGTTCGGTCGCCGGGGTGGCGGCCCGGGACCTGCCCGCGCGCCTGGCCGGCTGGCTGAGCGCGGTCGGCGCGGCTCTCGCGCTGGCGTTCACCGCGGCCCGAGCGTTCGAACTTCCGCTGCACACTGCCGCCTTCCCGGTGCTCGGGGCGGCCGCCGGGGCGCTGGCGGTCGGCACCCTGCTGATCGCCCGACGCCCGGCCGAGGCGCGGGCGGTGCAGGCCGCCGCCCACGCGGGCGCCCTCGGCGCGCTCCTGCTCACCGTCGGCGAAGCCCGGTTCGCGGCGGCCGTCTGCACGCTCTGGGGTCTGGCGATCGGCGTCCGGGCGTTGCGCCGGGGCGAGACCGTGGTCACTCGCCGGGTGCTGGTCGTTGCGGCCGCCGCCGTGGAGGTCGGCGGCTGGTGGCTGCTGATCGCGGCCGAACGGGTGTCCACGCTGGAGGCCTACACCCTGCCGGCCGCCGCCGTGGCGTTGCTCGCGGGTTGGCTGGCCCGGCGTACCCGAACCGGTTTGACCAGCTGGACCGGCTATGCCCCGGCGCTGGCCGCGGCGCTGTTGCCCACGCTGGCGTCCGTGCTGGTCGGCGACGGCCAGCCGGTGCGCCGGCTGCTGCTCGGCCTGGGCGCGCTGGCGGTGCTGTTGCTCGGTGCCAACGCCCGGCTGCAGGCCCCGGTGGTCGCCGGCGGTGCGGTGCTCGCCGCCGTGGCGTTGCACGAGCTGGTGCTGGTCTGGGACCTGCTGCCGCGCTGGATCCCGCTCGCCGTGGCCGGCCTACTGCTGGTCCTGCTGGCGATGACCCTGGAACGCCGCCGCCGCGACCTGGCCCGCGTCCGCGCCGCGCTCACCCGGATGAGCTGACCCGCTCACCCGGATGAGCTGACCCGCTCACCCGGATGAGCTGACCCGCTCACCCGGATGAGCTGACCCGCTCACCCGGATGAGCTGACCCGCTCACCAGGATGAGCTGACCACGAACGGGACCGCTATTGGATGGCGAGTTCGGTCAGCAGGTCCCGGCTGGCGGCGGCGATGCGGGCCGGGACGCCCAGGTCGGTCAGCAACTCGGTGGCGGCCGCCATCTCGTGCGAACGCCGGAGCGCATGCTGCCGCGAGCCCTGCTCCAGCCGCTGCACCGTGGCCCGGTCGAAGCCCGCCAGCTCGGTGGCTATGTTCTCCCGCAGCCAGTCCTCGAGCCCCGCCTCGTGGGCCGCGGTGAGCGCCTCGACGACGGCAGCTGCGAGCCCTTTGTAGAAGACGCTGCGCAGCAGCTTGCGGGTGGCGGCCTCGCCCGGCGGCCCGGTCAGCACCTCGACCGTGGCGCCGAGCGGCCGGACCAGCTCGGCATAGCGCCCGGCGCCGGCTCCGCTGGCCAGC
>Ga0307512_10002397_pt1 | contig 23813 bp, 30 predicted proteins | sample 14_EM_MG_FD_200267 | JGI IMG/M metagenome (GOLD analysis project Ga0307512, IMG submission 200267) | Populus trichocarpa ectomycorrhiza microbial communities from riparian zone in the Pacific Northwest, United States - 14_EM | ecosystem: Host-associated > Plants > Roots > Unclassified | place...
GCGGCGAGCGCGTTCCTCAAGCGTTGGTGGGTGATAAACGGACACGCTAAATGGTGGTGAGTTGGCGGAAGCAATGGCAGAGATGATCGTTCTAATCGTGAGCACGGAAGGTTCGGGAGTGTAGGAGATTTGGACGATAGGGTCCGTATAGGTGTTTATCAGTTTTACAATCGTAACTTTACCCTCGAAACGTTCCAGTGCGTTCATGACCTTGGAAGGGCAGTGCCTGACGAAAAATTTTCATCAGAGATAGTTCAAGGTAAAATCAGCAGGGAATCCTCACTGGCAATACATTCCGTCGACCTTCAAGGAGATAGTTCGGGAGGTGGTCTCCTGCTGGGTCGGCGTCTTGATCATTGGTTCCGTCTTGACCACCTCGCCGTCGAATCCAGCGTCTTCGATGGTTTCAATCACGACGGGGGTCAACTTCTGCGAGTCCACCACGACCCGAGCGGAGTGACCCATGAGGTCGACCACAACATCAGAGATCCCATCCACTTCGGACAAGAGACGGGTGAGGGTGTTTGAACAAGCCGTGCAAGTCATCCCTCCAATTGAGAGGGACAGAACAGTGGGTCCTTGCTCTTCAACAAGGGACCCTGAAACTTCTAGAATCTTCTCCAAGACTGGCAGTTGAGTGATAACATGGGTATCTGCTTCGTCAGACTGACAAAGCAAACATTGGGCGATGTGCTTGCTCTGCTTGGCGGTAAAGAAGTCCGAGATGGTTTGGGAAAAGCTTTCCCGCTTGGTTACCGCTATGGAGTCGTGTGGGATGGGAGACTCGATGTCAAAACCGGCGCTTTCAATGGCGAGCTCGATGGTCTCTCGGACCAACCTGGGGTTATGTCGGACTCTGACGGATTGTAGAGCGATAGAAACGTCGACGGAGTAGGGCGGTGGAGTCAGAGTGGACAGGACGTCCTCGATGGTTTGAACGCAGCTGAGGAGGAGCTGTGTTAGAGTGTCATACGGAGAAGGAGGTGTTGAAGAGCTGGAACCTACCTGGTACAGTGAAGGTTGAAGACGAAGATGGTAGTTTCCACCGTCGGTTTGGAGGGACCAACACCTGTGTCGACATCCGGGAATTCGGTTTTCGGTGTCATGACACTGGTTTTCGAAGGCTTTCGAAGGAGTAGGGTTGGATTCTCGATTATGAATGGCAGAGACCGAGGGGAGGAGCAGAGGGGGGGTCCGAATTGCAATTATTTGTGCCATTTCTCCGGAGGAGGGTGGATTCCTTTTGTCTAGCCGGGAATCCGTTGGAACGGACACCCGTGATGGGAAACTTAGTCAGCGCTTGGCCACAGAACTGCTCAATGCTGACATCAGATCCAAAATTTGAAATACGATCGTGATTTGACCATTGGGCGCGAAATTTGCTCATTGGTTGCGCGCAAAGCTCGCACAAATCACGCACCCGATTTGGTAAGTTAGACGCTCGCCGCCCCTCTGTGATTACAGATATCTATCCTCGAGGCGGAACATGTGGTCGATGATTTGGTTTATGAGGCACCTTTCGGTTGCTAAGACTGGCTAAGACGAACCGATTAGGGAGAGAAGGAAGAGGTTTCGAACGGGCGTGTGATCGTCACCATCCCCAGACAATCATTAATATCAATCACTGGTGAAGGTGAAGTGGTTTACTGCGCAGCTTTGGGCTCAAACGCTTGGAGCAAGTTGTATGAGTTCATGAAACTTTCGTACTAGCCGGTTGAACCTTGCAGAGAAAGATCGCAGCACAAGGGAGCGAGGATCGTAGTCGACACTCAACGCGTAACCCTCCGAGTCCGATGGCCCTCCCCCTCCACTTGAAGCTCAGGATTTCATTGACTCGTTATTTTGTTGCTGTTTTCAGGTAAGTTGGCGTAGAGGTTCTTCCGCTATTTTCGGCCAACGCCAACTTTTTTTTCTTCCGAAATTCGGGTTTCGGGCTGTCGCGGGCGCAGAACATGTTCGGTCCTTATTCCCTCAATGCTTGTTTTTTTTGCTCGGGGTTTCTTTCTACGCTTTCTGGCGAGTGCATATCATGTTCTTTGGATTTTCGGCGATCCGCAATTTCGTGTGTCATGGTGATGTTGTGGGGCAGCTTTGGTTGTGCGTGATGTGGTTGTGAGTTAGCCATCCAGACATTCAAATCATCAGAAACTTCATGCCGATAAGAGATTCGCGCTCGGTTTGTATTCTGGGGTCTGAATTCCACCAGCAACAGTTGCACAATCCAGAAGTACCTCCGCGCGGTTTCTTCAAGGTATGACATCAGGGTTACCAAGGGCGGTGGCCTAGGGAAACCGACTTAGCCGGAAGTCGCAGAGGTCTAAAACCGTAATAATACGGTAGTAGCATCTGTACACTCACCAGAAAGTTTCGAAAGAAACCCCAAGCGAAAAAAAAAAAAAATAGGTGGTGAGGAGGGTTGCGAGAGCGTTGGTCGAAAGCACTCGGCAACACCGCTACAATGCCACAAAAACCGAGCGCATTCGTTGAGCCGTTGGGGTGGTGGACGAAAGGCAGGCTCGAAAATATGAGCGCAATCGAAGAGAATAGCGGGAAAACCGCCGCGCCAACTTGTCAGACAACCGCAATAAACAATTTCCACTGTATTTTCGCAAGTACAAACAACAAAATCCCTGGTAACTTCAAGGTAAGGTACTCAGAGCTCGTCGTGGATCTTTTCGCCCGTATCCTTGTCAAAGACCGTCTGCTCCATGAAGGAATCACGGAGCATCTCCTCTCCAAAATACTGCGAACTCTCGGGGACCTCTTCCTCGGGTTCGGTGGGGTCTACCTCAGGGGCCGGCTTGATCTCAACCTGGGCCCTGGCGGTCTCAGAGACTCCCAAGGACCTCCGCAAGACCCGGTCAACTCTGACGAAGAACCTGTGATAAGAATGAGAAAGGTTAGCCGATTTCCACCGATGCATGAGGCTCAATTGCTTACTCATTAGAATCGTGGACTTCGAATCCGGATCTCACAAGCGCGCCATCGATGAGGATGGAGGCAACCTCCTTAAGTTCCTTCTCGGTCTCGGTATCCTTCTCCTCCTCACTGTTGAGATCCTCAACCCGGGCAAGTAGACCCTCGATCAAGGGCGACTTGGGGTTGATTTCGAGGGTCCTCTGTTTCTTCAGGAACTCGGTGGCCACAGATTTATCCTGGTTGTGGGCGGCATCTGGATTTCCCCAATGAATTGTTGCAGGTGAGAGGTAATGAAAAAGGAACTTACTCATCAATTTTTCGAGATTGGCCGTGTAACCGAGGGTATCGGCAACGACAGCGCATGCACTAGTGACAAGACGATTTGAAATGACGACTGAAAACGCAATCGTGAGCAACGATTCTGCAACACGCCGCGCAAACTTATTCACCGTCTCGGACGACATCCTTGGTTTCTTCCTTTAGCCATTCGAGAAGGGGTGTAAATTTCTCCTCCAGTTTTTTCTGTGCCTCTTTGGAATCTTCTTCCTCGTCATCTGTGACGAACGTTAGACGTTGGGCCAATCCACAACTGAATGCGTCCTCCTACCTTCATCACCAAACTTCAGACCAGCTTTGGCCACATCCTGGAACGGCAACTTCCTAACGAAAAGGCTGAGCAACAGTCCCGATCATATGAATGGCTCCACGTACTTGTGATTGCGTATGGTGTTCGCAAGGACCTCGTCAAGGGGCTCAGTGAACAAGATGACCTCATATCCGCGAGCTTCAAGTTTCTCAACGAAGACGCTACGCTTGATCTGCTCGGCGGACTTTCCGGAGTCGGCCATGTAGAATATTTGAGTTTGTCCTTTCCTCTTGTTCTCCACGTACTAGGAACGGTCAGTGTCATCACCAACGGGTACAGCGGGCACTTCACTCACCTGATCGAGAGTGATGTTCTGCCTTTGATTGGTTTCAAAACGGACAAGCTTAATGAGCCTGTCCCTGTTCTTGGAATCCTCCGCGGCACCGAACTTGAAAATCATCCCGTAGTTCTTTGTGACCAAAGCCCACTTCTCGAGGTCTTCCGTTGCCAACTTGTTGAACAAGATCAAGAGGTGTCTTAGAATGATAGTCCTCATCTGTTTGATGAATTTGGAGGATTGCAGAGTCTCACGAGAGACATTGAGAAGGAGGTCGTCAGCGTCGATGATAACTCGAACCCAGCTGGCCCACTTGGGGAGTCTGTCGGAACCGAATTCGGAAGTGATAAAAACGTGTTTGACCAGGAGTCTGATATCTTTCTGATCCAATGGACCCATCTGTTGCCAGTGAGAATCCTCGCTATGGAACAAGTCAATACAAGCCGTAAAGACAGAGGACTGAAAATACGAACATCTTCTCTGGGAGGAAGATGATACCCTTGAAAGAAGTACCGGCAGCATCTCCGGAGAAGTGATGCCAACCGATGGGCTTCCTGTAGTCCTTAAAGGTGGAGCGGTAGAAATCGAGGTACTCTGCTTCGGCGATATCCTTAGGTTCACTACGGATACGTACATTAGAGAGGGATATGGCAATTGAATCACAGAACTTACCGGGTCCAGATGGGTGGCTGGGGGTTGGCGTGAACCCACTCATCCACGGTGATCTTCTTGGTTTTTGGAACCACAGGTTCCTCAGGCTTCTCTTCCTCGGTGGGAACATCTTCAATTAGGACTTCGTCGTCATCCAATTCGACAACCTCTTCCTCCTCAGATTCCGGAACAGTCTCTGGGTCCTTGGGAAGCTCATCTTCTTCGATTGGGACCTCTTCGGTCTTCTGAGTGAACAGGTAGATAGGGAAAGTCGAGGAGAACGCGGAATGCTTGTCGCTGGACATCACTGTGATCAGCACCATCTCACCAACCGAATAAATGCAAAGATTACATCAACGTGGTCAACCTGGTGGTCGACAGGTACTCGACAGCGTCTGGCTTCAGAATGAGCGTGATCTCAGTGCCTTGACCAAGGGTGGCTCCACGGGGATCGGGGTATATTTCGAATGAACTTTCATCGGCAGAAGAGCTGAATACCCATTGTTCAGGTTCTGGGTTCTCCTCTGATCTGGGCGGACGAGAGGCGACATAGACGCGATCCGCAACCAAGAAGCTGCTGTAGAATCCGACACCGAATGCACCGATGAGGTTTCCAGTACCAGAAGTGGTATCAGCATTCTCAGCCCTGTTTAAAAACTCCGTGGTCCCGGACTTGGCGAGAGTACCGAGGTTCGCGGTGAGTTCGTCCTTCGACATTCCAATACCGGTATCTGTTCTGGGTGAGCTTTATGTTGGACTTTGTCGCAACGGAACCTACCAGTAATGATAATTTTTCCACCCTTTCCGTCTTCGTCCTCGACAGCCTTGACGGTGATGTTAAGCGGGTCATCGTTTCCGAATCCTTTCTTCGTCAACGAAGTGAGGCGGAATTTCTCCAGAGCATCGTTGGAGTTGGAGATTAATTCACGCAGCCAAACATCCCTGGAACAAATTAGAGGAGTTGGGGGGCCTCCTCTCGGACAGGGACTAACCTGTGGGAATACAAGCTAGAGGATAGAAGCATGAGTGGGTTGTTCCAAGGGTGAGGCCAACGACCACGTACCTGTTGATCACCATCTTACGTAGACGAGTAACATCGCTCTATATGCGTCATTATGCGTCAGAAAAGTGTGTGCAATGTGCAAAGTCTGGGAGTGGTCACCTGGTAGTCGAACTTAGTCTTCTGCGCGTCATCCGCGTCATGTGCGGAGACGGCAGAAACGAGAGTAAGGCTCAGTAAGAGCAGAGAAAATAATATCCGCATCGAGTACTAGACCAGCAATGAAGGGGTCTGGCCGGAGAGCAGATGGTGGGACTGAGGGTTTAAGTATGTTGGCAGCGGGCGTCCAACAGACGTGTCCTTAATTCCGCTTGCCACGTTTCTCGCCTCATCCATCTCGCCTGCTCCTAACCACACGACGGCGGATCATGGCCGCTCCTGAACCGACTGCCCCTGCTCCCTTCTCACGTCTGCAGTTGGCTGCAGCCCTCTTGGGTATGCCTACAAACATACCCATCTTGTTCGGTATATTGACCTCGTTTAGAGTATGACAATGATTCATCAAACCCAAATTGTCCGTTTCGCTCTGCAGCGGACAGCGCGATATTCGCCCAATTTCGGCAGCACAAGGGAGAACGGGGTCGCTCTGTGATGTCTCGACGTAGCACCGACCGTCTCACTGCCAAGTTACCAAGCGATGGAGGCAGCATCACCGGACGAGAATCCATTCTTGACAACCACGATCCAAGGAAATCTCGTGCCTCGATCGACATGATGCGAAACCCGTTTTCCACCACCGAAGGAGATGTAGAGGAGGAGGAGGAAGAGGAGGGGGAAAATCTGGATGACTTGGATCTCGAGTCTTGGGGTCTCAATGACTTACTCGGGGACAAAGGAAAAGAGAAGGGTTCGAAGAGGAAACCAAGACCCCACGAAATCCAACAATCCAAGGCCCCCCTCTCCCCGGGTCTTGGCCCACGAGCCGTTAGCATGGGAAACTTCGATAACATTGGTTTCGGCGGCGCCATCGTCGATGATTTATCCATGAAGCCCGAACCTCGAACGGGAGCCGAGTTCCTCGACGAATCGAAACGCAGAGCATCCTTTGGATCTCCGCTTGACTTGGCTGGTATGAATGCTCCAGACATATCCCTTGACCAAGCCCGCCGTAAATCCGCTTATGGCGTCCTCGAGAATCAGCCCGAACCAGGTCCATCTTCTTCGCATTCCATCCCATTCCCAGATTCAACCCCTCAGGTTGACGATGAATCCGGTGCTGGTATCCCTCGCCACGACGGAACCTATTCATCAGTTAGCCGAACCCCCCGCCTACAGCCTGTCCCCGAGGAGCCAGCGCGGCGCCCCCGGTTTGATTCGCAGGGCAATAGGATCAAAACGACTGCCCCTATGCAGGCCGCAACCAATGATGAGAATAACCCCTTCGCTATTCGTCCCCCGTCTCCATCCCGAGTCTCAAGATTCGATCCCAAGGCGGCCATGTCAAACGCCTCAATGGGGTCTCGGGTACTTCTTGACGACGCTGCTTCTGGTCGCCCTTCTATGCCTCGGAGATTCACCCGTATGGATCTCCTTCGGCCAAAAGTCCTTATCATGCCGAGCCCGTTACAAGACTCAAAACAGAATGCTCGTCCTCCATCTCCTACGGTACGGGATGGGTTTCAACTCTCTCGTGACGGACCCCCATTGCCTGCTGGTGCTCGAGCAGTTCGTAAATCCATGGCCTTTGAAGAACTCCCTCCTTCGAACCCCTTCACCCCGAACTCTAGGGCTACACTCAGCCTTGCTCAGTTGACCTTCCGCAGTGGTTTACATACCCATGACAATGGTTACTCCGAAACCCCCGGTATGCCTCGTGCCACCGCAGACGGTGAACAGGCGAGACTTCCTTCGCCCGAACCAGAAGAGATCCCTGTAATCGCTGCTCCTCATGAAGAAAAGCAGGACCGGAGAGGCCCCGGGAAACTCTACGGTAAGAGTTTAATAGACGACCTTGAGGCGAGAAAGGCACAAATGCGCGGAAAGCGAAGGTACCCCAGTTTCTAGTTGAGTTTGTATCCCCACGCACTGACAGCGGATTAGGGTGTTTGCCGGAGATGAACGTCCTTCGATGATGGCTCGTTCACACACGTACTCAACCCTTATTGATCCTAATTCTCTTAACCGGCCAGTCTCTCAGCGGTTGGATCCCAGTGACCCAAGTCAAGGCCTTACGCGTCGGAAGACCCTCTTGAATTTCGACGAGGATAAACTTGCACCTCCAGACCCCGGCAGGAAATCTACAGCTTTCGGTCCGAGAGCATCAAATGTGAAGAGCGTCTTTGGCACAGACCACATCTGGGAGAGGGAAATGGCCAAATTACGGGAGATGGAAGCGAGGGAAAGGGAGGCCGCTGGTCTATCCGCCGAACCACCTGCCACTCCGGGAACGAACTCTAACAGGGATCCCTCTGAAGCTTCTTCACGGCCACCATCACAACCACCATCAAACCTCTTGCCAGAGATACCCAGAGTCAGCGCGAGGAAGGGTCCCCCACCACCACGAGACGACGCAGATGACGAAGAAAGTGATAGCGATAATAGCGATGCTCCCCGTCGTGAACGTTCCCAACCTAAGGAAACTCAAGGCGACGCGGAATGGTTCTCAGACGAGGAAAAATCAGCAGGACCGGTTCGGACAGTTGGCTCTGGCCCACGATACCCTCAAGGGAAGACCGACCCTCCCACGAGCCAGAAGCCGAAGTATACCCCAGCACCTCCGGCCGATGACAGTGACGAAGACGTTCCCTTAGCTGCTACGGTCGGCAAGGCCGTTCAACGAGTCGCAAAGGCCGCGGCTGAGGAGGAGTCAGATGAGGACAAACCCTTAAATGTATTGATCGACAAGACGAAGTCTAAACTGTTCCTGGGAATCCCTGGGAGTAAACAACCAACCAAGGGAGGCGACAACGACGACGATGAAGACGACCAGCCCCTCGGTATACGTGCGAGCCAGTTTAACCCTCAGGCTAGCCAGAATCGGCTCGGACGTTCGGGGGATGACGATGAAGACGACCTCCCACTGGGCTTACACCCTGAACATCAGCGTCGCACCCAATACCAGATGTTCGCTCAACAACAGCAACTTGCCCAGCAACAGATGATGATGCAGGCGCAGTTGCAGAGTAATATGATGTTTAATCAACCTTCGTTCATGGGACCTGGCCTCCTTGGGCCTCCGATGGGTATGGGTATGGGTATGGGTATGGGTATGGGACCGATGATGGGAGATATGTCGATGATGGCGCCCCCTATTGCTCCCGGAACTCCTCCACCTGTACCGGATCCTGCCAAGTTCGGTAGAGTGGACGCCTGGAGGAGAGACGTCGCCGTTGAAGGCGAACCGGCTTGATTAGATATGACCATCTCTTGATCCTTCGTTTTCCATGTGTTATCGACATTCCCCCCACCATCATCGCAGTGTTCATATTCCTCTTTCCCTCTCTCTCGGGTCTCTGGTACATTTCATCGAGTCACATCGCATTCCTTTCTGTAGATTACAACCCATGCAACAGACCACTCGTTCTAATGTATGGACGGAACATCCGAGTTGAATATGAAACACGTACCGCTCCCGCTTCAATATACAGGTTTGAATTGTTTCAAACTGTCGTCGGGATCTCCGATGGTCGGTGCCTAGACTCCAAGGGCATGACCATTAAATTTAAATTTAGTTCCCTCAGGTACCAACGGTTGCCATAGGAGCAAGGCAGGGGGTCGGAAGCGAAAATGTTGGCGGCAAGGTTCGGAGTCGGGAACCCCAGGGTATCGTCCCGGCGAGTTCGCCACTCCGTATGGCTCCGGCTCACGCGCTCCCAGCCACGATAAGATGGATGTGTGGGCTAAATACCTCTTGTGCACAATAAAGAACCTATGAGTACACCGGTGTCCCCGAAGTATATATGAATAAAAAAAAACAAGTAAACAAGGGGCGGGGGAAAAGCGGAATCACTGCTCTTGCTGGACGACTTTGTGAGAGGACTAAGGGAAAGGACGTGATAGAGGTGGGGATAGAGAAGAGTGATGGGGCTAACAGAACTAGGTGCGTACATGTTGCTTGTATAGGGTGTGTAATTTTGTGCCAAAGAAGAAGGTCCGCAAAATAATTGACAATAAGCCAGTGAGCAAGTTAGTCAGGGTTGATGAAACAAGGAAGGAGGGTCGATTCGAGGGGGACGGGATGGGAGGGAGAAATGAAAGAAAAGAAAGAAAGGAAAGAAAGGATCCTTGAACGGAATGGAATGGATTGACCGAGCATAGTCCACCAGGAATTAGCATGCAGGAATGTAAGATCCGAGTATCATAAGGGTCGGAGTAATCGAGTCTAGTGAAGAGAAAGTAGTCGTGGGATGGCACAGCCAACCTGGGTCATAAAGGGAGGAAAAGAAACCATGTGACAGCACAAAGGGTTTCGTCGAGTGAAAAAAGCGTCACGATGGATTCGCGATCCATAACTTCCTCTTCGGCACAGTCACGATCGACACGTCCCTGCGATTCATTTCATCCTCGATCCTCCGTTGCCTCGTTTCCTCGTCCTCGTTATCATCAGGATCGTCTTCCCCGTCCTCATGTTGCCTGCCTGTACTCATGTCGTAGGACTCATCCTCTTGCAACGCCCTGAATGGTGGTGAATGAAGGTAAGGGCCGCGGGAATCGGGGGTGAATGGTATCGACGGCTCAGGCGTCGCAGAGGACATAGGTCTCGAGTCTGGTTGGGGCGGAGGGTTTGTATGGTGTGGGAGCGGTCGTGCTCTTAATCGAGAGAGAGTGACCGTAAGGACAGACTTCCTTGGCCGACCTTGCCACGAGAGGACAGCTAAGGCGATGTAAAAGCCTACGGTCCACGCGAGGAACACCGCAAATGTAGCGACCGAGCCTCTCTTCCATAAATGAACAAGACAGAGTCCACAGAGCGAAAGTAGCAAGGCATGAAAGATTGCGCGGAAGGCTACCTCAAGCGGTGACGGGTATTTGGCGGGAGGAAGGGGGAAACTGCGGGCGCTAGTCGTCGATCCCCTGTTTAATAAAACATCTGCTGTGTTTTGTGCGGTAGGGTCCGCTGCCCTTGGGATCTGTGTGAGAGCGTAATCAAGGTCGCCCTAAACGGATTCAGAATTCCGTAAATACCTCACGGAACCAACTTGAAATGTGCACATACTACGGTGTTGACCATACGCCGCCGGCTTAACCAGCTAATTTCTCCCAGCCGCATTGGGGTGCGGGCTGCCGTGCGACTGGAACCATGATCGACGGGACCACTCACACTATACGAGCTGGCCCTCTGAGCGTTCTTCGGCCGATTCACGACCTCAAACCCTCGTGACTGTCGAGGGGACGGAGGATCTCTCGCACCGAATTCGTCACCGTCGGCGTCACTCGACCTGCTCCTATCCATACTACGTTTCCAGAACTGGAGAAGCCCGGTACTAGATTGACTCCTCGAATGATTAGGAGAAGGCTGATGGTCAACTGTACCGTCCAATATCAGCGTACTGGGAGAGGGGCTCCTCACTGCTAATTTTTCGGCTTCATCTTGAGAGTGTGAGTTCCGTTCGTCCGAGCGGTGACGCATGAACAGAGAAAAGAGGAAAACAATAGGGACGACGATATAGAAGGCGGCAGCGAGCGCGACCCCGGCGATTCCATGGCCTGTTTGAAGGTACAGGGACGACTCCGTATGCTTGTCGAGAGACGGGTCGTACGAGATGGAAGTGAAGGATGTGATGAGACCAGCGACACCGAGACCAAATATAAAAAAGCTCGGGATCAGCATAGGTACCGATGAGGGGCCGGGAGATGGTTCCAGCGATGATTTCAGGGAGGGGGAGGAAAGACGATAAGCAAGGATTACAGGAAACACTAGGGCGACGGAGAGGGGAGCCAATATTTTATGAACGATGCTAACGTTGTATGGGTGCGCAATAGCAGTGTTCGAGCCTCCGCCGGAGGTGGGAGAGGGGCTGTGCGTGGATGATGGTGAGGGCACATCGGAGCTGATTTGTGTCACGCAGGTGTCCATGTACGTGTTCGTCACTCCCGTACCACTGGCGTTTGGAGCAGACTGAAGTTGTCCGTTCCCGAAGCCTCCCCACGACTGGTCGCCGGATGTCGTGATGAACCCGTTATACGCACGGAGAAGCCAGACCTCGGACAGATATTTTCCGCTAGCGTCTTGCCCACCAAACACAATTGTGTCTGATGCTCCGGTCCTCGGCTGACCGATCAGTGCTTGTGGATATGTGATGGCGGCAGCACCACTTCGAGGGCTGGGATAAGGGGAAACAGAGTTAGGATCACCTGCTGGTAATATCCTTGCCCAAGACCCAGTGCTAGTGTCGAGGATCGCCTGTTAAAGATGATTAATGTTTGTAGGGGTACGAGGACACGTATGTAAAGAATGACATACGATCTCGCCTTTTGATAGGCCCCCAGCATCATCCCACATATCAGAGTTAAATGTTCCCAATAGCAAAAACACCTGAGAGCTAAAACTTGAAGAAGCGCCGTTCATGTTGGCAACCATAACTCCCTCATACCGGGGAGCAGGGCAAGATGCCGGGCTGATCGAACTTCGTGACGAAGTGTTGATGATGAAGGATTCGCCCACGGCACATGAATTATTGCTATTCGCCGGAGTGGTCGCGTTGCATCCGCCAGATGAAATGATTTGTTGTGAAATGACAGTGCCAGCGGGACCTTGAATGGAGGGGAGAGTGGAAATAGGGATAGATTCCCAGCTTCCAAACACCTGATTCGGGTTGTTGGGTGAGAGTGTCCCCGATACGTTTAGTCGCCACACATCAGACAAGGGGGATATGGTATTCTCGTTCTGGCCACCGGCAAGGTAAAATGAATTGTTCAGACCAGGAGTTGGGAGGTATGAGACTCGATTATCGTTGCCACCAGTGGCCCCCCAGCGGCCCGAAGGACCACCCGGTGAGAGGGTGACGGATGCCCAAAATTGAGTAAGGAAATCGTACTCCTGAGCATACAAGTCAGCTCAAACCCGGCAAGCAACGTGATCCAACCATCGCTGACCCAAACATCTGAAAGCCCGTTTCCATCGGAGTCCCGGCCACCAACCACGATGTGACACTGACGTTGATTCGCAGCCCAATCGAATCCACTGATCGTTCGGCTGCGAGGTGGTGGCGCGCCACCGAGACCACTCGGAGGGGTCGGAACGGACCAGATAAGTGAATCTAAATTGAGACTGCGAGTACGTTAGTTTCGGGTACGCCGGGATATGGGACCCGGACGCACAGATAGGTCGTTGAAGTCGGAATTCCACTCTCAGACTCGCCACCAAACACGAGCAGTGTCCTAGTGGTCTCGTCATAGCCTATGGAGGCGCCTTTGAGGGGCGGCGCGCCTGTACCGCTCAACAAACGAGTTATATTAAGCCATTGAAGTGGCGGGGTGGGTGTGCTGGTCGAGATCGCGGACAAGGCGGGCAGCGAAAAGGTAATAGCAGTGAAGACCAAAAGCCAAGAAGGGCGGCTGTGTGTCACCATCTGCTTGCGATGGGAGTCGGGAGAGAGATAGAGTGTCCCCCTGCTGGACGTTGCCGGGGGCGACAAGGAAGTCGCTGGTAAAGTTCGGAGTAGCGAGCGGCGGCCCCGCACGAATCGTCCGCGTGATCGCCGACGTCGGAACCCATGTCACTGTGGCGGAAGCTGGACACGTTAAGCTTAAGGTCCAAATATCCAAGGCGAATGGGACGGAAAAATCGATGTGGTTCGTTCAATCTTCACTGTACTTTGTGGGAGAGAAAAGCAGACTCAGTGCTAGGCTACCTATTGAACTTTTTCCGCAACCAACCATGTGGGTGTCCTAGGGTGCCCACATGCATCCTCCGTCCTCCTCGCGAACACACAAATCCCGCCACAGGGTCGCCAATAGGCCAATCCTCTATCGTCGCATGATATGTCTGATTACTCGCATCACCCGAGTGTAACGGCTAGATCAACTGAGACAGCAAAAGCCACGTGTTCCGACCACTGACTGGTTCCTTGATTACTGACCACTTTGAAAATGGACGGATCACCATCCAAACGGGTCTTAACAGAAACTACTCTGGATTCGCGAAGTGCTGTTGATGGCTCAACGCGTAACGATGGGTAAGACGTGCAATTCAGAAAGAGCCAACACAGCTGACACCATTTCAGGGTCTCAGACGAGTTGAGGACACTCCTTCGTAACCGCGCGGCGCGGGTTCGTAAAAGTGAGTCCAGCAGCCGTAATGTGGGGGTCCATTGTGTCAAACGTGTTCCAGGTGTTATGGAGGGTTACTCCATCGATCGCGGAGCATCCCTCGTGGTCCAGGACGCTCACACAGCCGCCAGCGACACCGTGGCGGAACCAACCCAAATATTCCAGTCTTCTCGTGATATCAATCATCGAGTGCTTAGGGATTGGGCCCCCTCTCCATTTTCGTCACCAAAGAAGCGCAGCCGGTATGATTACGAAGCCGATGACGCGCTTGAGGAAGAAGACGAGGGGGAAGGTATGGAGATCGATCCAATGGAAACCAATCTACAAACCCCAGCCAAAGATGTTTTGCAGCGGACCGTTAAACCTTTAAGGCGTACCCTTTTTTCTGACGCCTCCATAGCATCTAAGCCACCCATTTCTCAGAATCATACCTTGTACGCTGACCACGATACCTCACACCCGGGAAACCCATTCATTGAGTAGTTATCCGGTGCTGTGTTTCTCCATGATCTGTGTACCACTTTGTCGCTTACTATGTAAAATGGCAGTCCTTCCCATCGCGAAAGAACCCCTTGCCACTGAAAATCTGGGCTGATTTGTTCTTACATGTCTTCCGTGGTGACCCTGACAAACACCTGTGTACGGCTAGTCAACCGGGACCCACAATCACTGTCGAAGGCGCTCCGGACTCATCAACGACCAACATATCGACAAGCTGATTCAGTGTAGTATGGAGTTGAAGCCAGTATCATCTCGGCTTTGTTTATTCGTTGATCGCCACAGGGATTTCTCTAACGTCAAACCCTGGGAAGACGCATAAGTACAAAATCTGCTGGGTTTCGAAAGATGAAATCAGCACCCAGCTAGGGAATCATTTGCTCTCAGCTCAAGAAGAATGTCCCGAGGATTGTGAGTTATGCCCCATTTCCATCCATCCGATCCGCTTCATTAAAGCTTCGATGATAGGAATGCTACGGAAGGCTGGGGACACATGCCCACTTCTGAGTATGTATTCTATGTTCTCTCCATCTCCTGCCTCGCATGTTAACCCTACGATAGTCACCTTGTGGTTATGGACACTCCCAACCCGCCAATTATCACAACCGCACCGCATATCCCATGGAACTCTATCGTGCAATGGATCCCGAGCATTCCTGCATATCGGTGTACATTCCGTACTCCTGGCTGTCCCCCGTGTGGGGTAACCCACCAGAGCCGTGACTCTATGAAGAGACATGTTGAAGGACACTTGTAAGCTGTCACGAACCACCCTTCGTTCAAGGCTGATAATTCTTTGCAGTCGCCGTTAGAGCGAATAACGTGGTGACATAACAGTGTCCCCTGAAAGTTTTTTTCCCAGCTCAATAGACTTGTTAATTCCAATAAATTAACCTGCTATCTTGTATATTTCCCTGCTGTACGTGTAGTGCGCTGTAGCCAATCAAATATAGTCGTGTCTCCCCATCTGCGGTAGCTTCCCCGGCGAGACTGAGGATGGCCCGCTTATGTCATAATTCGGGCATTTTAGATGCCGAAAGCCGTGTCCGTCAGTATTCAAGGTAATTGCTATGGGTTCTCTCCTATCATTCAGGACGTTCGGTCGATCAAGCTTCAAAAGCTTCAAGTTTGAGATCTGATACGATCGCTACTCACCAAAACGGGACATCCGATACAATGTTGATCGGACGTCGGCCGGATATTGACGACCCCTCTGATCGTATTGTTCCAGTCGCAAAGGGTAGGCATCCGACCGACTCCCAGCGGCGCGATGGAATTGCCGGCAGACCCTTTGTTCGGCGGCGCTCATGGGGCTCGGGCACAAAGTTGAGAGACGAGAGAACAATCTCACGTAGAAAATTGGTGACACACCGCTCTGCCCACACCCCCAGACGGTGGCTGTTGTCATTCCCTTTACCTTCCCACGCGTTATCATCAGTTACTTTCTATCTTTTTGTTCTTTCGCCGTCGTGTACGGACTGTAACCAGTCGGGTACACAGCTCCCACACCCCCGCCACTACATTTAGTAAATCTACGGGGCATACCGGCCCCATGCCGTGATCTGGCAATGTTTCATGAAATGGATCATGGATGCTCGAGCGTCCGACTCGTGACATACGCAACCGCCCGAGATAGAGTTTTGTGATAATCCCGCATCGGCAAAACGTCCCCCTCGGTGGCGCTGCCCAATCTTAACCAAGGCTTTCTTTGACGAAAAACTGAATTGAATTTTACTAAGCGGTCGGATAGCGCTACGTAGGGGCGGGGACATTTTGCTGATGCAGACCAGGAGTGTTGGGGCAACCCTGGATCTCCATTTGGGAGAGCGCTAGGCTAGTGGATGTCGCAAGTTCCGCAGTACTGTACGAGTTGAATTATCAGAAAGCACAGACGTGAGCTTTGCGCGAATATATCAGTCAAGTGTCACTACAGTACCATACTCTTGGGGAAGTCCTTCAGACTTCCATATACGCAGGTGGTACAACACTGAAACCCCTGATTCTTTCAAACATAAGCGAGAGAAAATTGCATCATTTTCCAGTCATCGCCGTTGAGAAGGGCCGTAACCTATCTAGGACGTCTCTGTCAAAGGCTAGCTTCACTGGGAATCTTGTGTCGCACTGGCTGCCAGGTTTAGACCGGACAAGTCATTCGTTTATACCCGGTGACGCTATGTCGATATCTAAGGGTAGTGCCAGGGGAAGGGGAGCTTTCCTGAGCGCCTACATGAATCCTACCAGGAGTTTCATAGTCGCAGAGTTCCGAGTCGCTTTCTACAATCGGCGGAGAGTAAATGAGTCGGAAATTTGATGAAGTACACCGCAGGAATGGAGCCAGGCGAATTTGGACACAGATACAAGTAAGCAAGGATCACATGGGCGTGCTCAGCCTCGAGGCTTAGGTGTAACCCTGTCAATCAAAGTAAGCATCGGCATTGCACTCAACGTAAATCCGATCGAAATGCACATCGACATTCCCTAAGAGGTAGTGTGCAATCAGAAAGATGAGGCGTCAGACATCCAACTATTGGTAAAGATGCCGATGGCCGGCTACTTTCTGGACGATATCCAACGAACGGTCGGTGGCCGCAGCTTTTGACGCGCATACCAGCCAGAAGTTGGTTTCCAGATTCAGCGTAGCGTCAGGGAGCAGAACAGGGTGTGGCCGGATGGTAGGGTATCGAGTCACCCTAGAGACCAAAGAAGGTCAGAATCGGCTCTCCATCATGCATCAAGGGTGGGATCTGGTCGGGAAACCAGTTAGATTCTGAGGCTCGTGGGCAAGAGGATTCCAATATCAGTCTAGTCGACCGAGCTCAGGCCGCCGGGTTCATGGAAGACGACTCAGATGAGGTTGATCTGTGGACAAATAACTTAATTTAAAAAATAAAATAAAAATTGATCGCCGTGGATCAATGGATGACGCCAGCGAACGGTCGGCAAACTCCGCATGGCACCTCCTCCACTCGGTAGCCTCGCGATCCAAGCTCCCGTGCCAACGCAGACGGTACATGTTACCACTTCAACATGTCATAACATCTCTCTCTTCAAGGGTACGCCTTGCGGCTACCATTCCTCCTCTACTGGCCTGAACACCTGTCTTGAACAGATCTCATGAAGGAGTACCGTAAACTCGACGACTCGATTACGATGCGCCTGAACAGGACGATTGCCCAATACCGAGATATAGATCGCGTAGGTTCTGCCGGAAAGGGGACTGTAGAAGACCAGGCGTGCCTCCAAGTATGGCGTGAGCTTGTTGGTCCGTGTGTGTATCCCTCAAAAACTGGGACCCCTTTGTTGACTTGAAAGTCCCCACATTCCCGTCACCCGTGGCGGCCGTTTAGCTAATTGGGGGCGCCGCACACGGATAATTGATTATTGTGTAGACGTCCTCGATGCGTCCTATGAAGAGAGCAAACGCATTGCGGACGAGGCTAGTGGGGCCGATCTCCGTACTCGGCGTAAGGCTCAAGCAGAATTATATTCATCAGATATCAAGGTTAGCGGTGGCTTCTTGTTCCCATCTGATTTCGTACCCTCACACTGCCCTGTGTCCGATTTCCAGCGCACGCAACTCCACAACGAGCGCATCGTCGAAAGTATTGTTCGCGAGAGATCGGCAAACGGTATGAACCTTGTTTCCTCGGTGTTTATCTCGGCGTCGTTCTAACACCGTAAAACAGCCCTGCAATCGCGGTGCAAGTACCTCGAGCCGGACCCTGAGGCTAAACGGATGTGGACTGAAGCTCAAAGACGCTAGGGTAGATTACGTAATACCGTATCCCCCTCTTCCTCCCTCAACCGCGCATACATGGTTTACGAACTTTCAAGTGCACGAACGCTTTTACGTTTCAGCTTAATTACGTTCACTCTCCGATTCGTGTCTGCATCACAGGCGATATTCGTCGCAAACGAAACTGTGAAGGTCCCAGTCAGTCTGGGTGTCACTTCAAGAGACGATGATGCTCTCTACGTCCAAATTGTGTTCGACAATGTTCTCAAAGAGGTCTCAGACAAGGTGAATATGAGTTTTGGATACGTCAAAGAGTGTGTGTTCTTGTTACATGCGGCGTGATAATTGCACAAAACTTATGGGAACATACAACGTAGCATCTGGCCTGATGATGAACAGTATGGGGTGCGATGTTCTTCAGACTGGCTCGACTGTGCGGGGAACGTACAACAGTTATGCGTGCACAAACACGCTTCACAGCAACAGTGGTGGGACTTTGTCATGTGTCAAAACCGAGCGGGAAAGGCGGAAATCGGTCGTCTCAAAACTGCACAGAAGTGTGCTATAGCGGCAAAGGTACCATGGGAGATCATCAGAGACTGTGCCGGGCCAGATGCGGACGGAATTGACGAAGAAGGCGCGCAATTGTTGCTGCAAAACGTCCAGGATACTGTTGAACAAGGGATTTCGTGAGTAGCGACGCTGTTGATGGCGGATTTGCACTCAAAGCCGGTTCAAGGGTGAGCTGTACGGTGTCTGTCAATAATAAAGTTGTGTGCGTGCACGACAATATATGGAAAAGGTGCAAGGTAAGCTTGGAGTTTTCTATGGTTGGTGCAAGTGCTGGATCCTCGAGAAACAGGAAGGATACACCGTCCCAGATTTTGTTCGCCAGATCGTGACTGCATGGAGGAAATTGAACAATATCACCCCTCCGAAAAAGCCGGGGGAACATGAATGGGAATGAGAGGTCGTTGACGCGTTTATCTTCACTGTACCCTAATCAGTTCATACACGATTATAATCAGATTAAGTCCTATCAGAGGTACTACAGGATGGTTAGCCCATGTGGAACGGATAGCGTTAAGATACGAGAGAGACGTACTTCTCATCAACGTCCTTACTGCACTGATGAGGTTTATTATCCTCGCCTTTGGGCCAATATCCTGCTGCCCTCCATACCCTGTCTGATCGTAGCCATGCCCATAAGGTTGGGTAGCAGCGGCGGCTTGCGCTTGCATAGAACCCCAACCGACTGCAAGAATTCGCAAGCGATGTGTCAGACGAATAACCGGCTGCGTGAAATGCAACAGTACGAACTTCTAGCGAGGAATCTCTCCTCGTTCAGAACAGCCAGAGCGTTAACCAGCAGAGTGCCGACATAGAGAAGCGTTCCAAGATACAGCATCGGTGCTGCTGAGGGGATGGGTCGTGGAACGTATGAAAGGTCGTGGTGTGAGGTTTGGGTTCCACGTGTCGGCTAACGCCTAACGCTCTTTCCTTCCGTTTCATCCGCGTCCGATGCAGGCTCTGGGTCGCTGTGTTCGTCACGGTAATTTAACAACTCGGACACGTTGTCTGGAGTGCTGACGTGGATTTGCAGCCAATGCGAGCGCGACGGCACGCTCGAGAGCTCTTCTCCAGGTTCAGTCGGCCGCATCGTCATCTCACGTGCAATGGATTCCTTGTAGGGGGTACGTGAATACCAGCCTTCCTGGAGTCATCAAACTGACACTTTCCATCGTTCAGAATCTCCTTTAACAATCCTTTCAACTGGATAGCGAACAGACTCAGCCCAGCCATTACTGAGAAGGAGGACAAGGACTCCCATGCGTTCGCCCGACAGAAACGAGCCAAGGAGGGCTCGGGAAACTTATTCGACGCCGCCGCCGTTGCTGCTTCCGAGTCCGAGAAATCCACACTGGCTGCTCCTGTTATTCCCCGGAAGAAGTCCACAGAGGTTTATACCCACTCTGCGGATTCTTTACTTCGTTTATCTGACCCTTCGGTTACCCTTTACAGCACAAATACTCGACGGCTCACTTCAAGATTTCTCATCGAAAGCTTAACAAACTTGGACGACAAATTTCCGGCAAGCCCGTTGACTATGCTATCCTTCAGATGAAGTTCAGTGAGAAACGGGCGAGCTCCAGGATCCAAAGTATGCTAAGCCTCGCCAAAAAGCACGCCGCGGAGTATAAGGGTTTGAACCCGGAAAAGCTCATCGTCTGTATGTTATTTTCTGTCCTGACCTATGTATCCTGTTGCTTAACCCGTATCGTTTTTTATTATAGCTGAGGCTTGGGTAACAAAGGGCGAGAATTTTCACAAACGGATAGACATCAAGGGCCGAGGACGATTCGGTGTAAAATACCATCCTGAAGCAAAGATGTCCGTTGTGCTGAGGGAGGGTAAAACCGTGGTCGAACGAAAGAAGCAGGCCGAGGACAGGAAGCTAAAGAGAATAGTTTCCGCTGGCTACGCTCGGGAGGACGTGCCACTTCGGAATATGGGCCCCATGTGGTCGTGGTAGATGCTTATCCTTGTAGTATAATCCCAAGATAATCCCATTATTTTCCATTCGTTCCGTTGGCGGCTGAGACTCAGAGTGTTGCGGAGTTGTAGAGCAGGTGATCACCGCGCTTGTGACACGTCGGCTTTGTTACACTCAACATTTACGATCATGGTGTTGCACCGGTACTGGCTGCACCTTTCGACAATCGTGCTCGGTCTAACTTTGCCTTCATGGGCATCCTTCGAAAACACGGGGATCGTTCGGTCCATCGATCTCGGCGGTTCGCTGGTGTACACCACCACAACGTATAACGTCAAAGCCCTGGAAGATGGGTCAAACGTGTACTTGTTTGCTCTGACGGAGAAGGAACAGGAGACGACGAGTTGGATGGAGGCGAGGGTTAAAGGCCATAGTGACCCTCTGACTTTGGAGAACCACGGTCTCAGTCACGAGTAAGCCCTCGATCTCATGCCGTTGCTGCAGCGGTGTATCGTAGCTGAGGTTACTATTCACAGCGCGACGTACTACTACTCGGTCGCTTTGCCCAACGCTCTCGATACAGACCAAACTGCGAACTTGGTGTTAGAGACTGTCCAGACACACGCCACATACCCGTTCCCTCCTGAGGCTGGCCAGGACGCCCACCAAGCTCTAAAGTATGACACGGAGTTATTGGTCCTGAGTCCATATAAGACTCTTGTTCAGAGGACAAAATTCAGGTGTGTCGGGGGTTCGTGGAGCGCCGGCATCGTGGCTGACGAATCTTCTATAATTCCAGGACTGTTGGATTCCCGATCCTCAGTTACACAGAACCAAAAGAAGTCGCCTTCACGACGGACAGTATCGCAACCAAGAGTAATAATGGAGGCGCTGTCACGTATGGGCCGTTCCGTGATCTTCCGCCCTCCTCGAATACCGCTTTCGTTGAGAAGAACCAGCAGAAGATCTCCATCCACTATGAGTTCGGATTCCCTGTGCTGGCCATCAAAACTTTGCGACGCGCCGCGGAAATCAGTCACTGGGGGGCGAACCTTAATATCCAGGATGAGATCCACATGTATAATGCTGGACCAAAGTAAGCTTGTGATATGGTGTGATCGTCTGGTGGACTAATGCATCATTGGGACTGTAGACTCAAGGGACAGTTCTCTCGTCTTAAGCACCAGGCACAGGCATATCAACACAGGCCCGCTCCTCATGTTCTCACTGAGCTCACCTTGCAACTCCCTGCTGGCATCCATTCGGCTTACTACTATGACACCATTGGCAACGTCTCTACCTCCCACCTTCGAGTAGCCCCTCCACAGTCTCAGGGTGGTCTTCCTGGAAGGAACAGCATTTTGGAACTCCGTCCCAGGTACCCGCTAATGGGAGGCTGGAACTACTCGTTCACTCTTGGCTGGGATTCTCCTTTAGATGAATACGCCGGGTGGGACGCTGAGAAGGGGAGGTATATCGTCAGCGTGCCGATCATGTCCCTCTTCGGAGGCTCTGTGGTCGAAGATGCCGAGGTTAAGGTTGTTCTTCCTGAAGCTTCCACGTAAGTTTCAAAGCCATGTCGTGCTTGATATAATCAATTGAAATGCCTTCACCAGCGATGTCGAGGTCTTCCCACCATTCCATCCATCGAGCCTTGCTTCATCCACGCACACGACTTATTTGGATACCACCGGCCGACCCGTGGTGGTGTTCAAGTATAAGAATCTCACTGATAGGCACGCCGGCTCCATCTTTATCGCGTACAAGGTTCCACTCTCAGCCCATCTCAAGAAGCCCATAGCAGTGGGAATCGCGTTTTTCAGCGTCTTCTTTGTCGCCTTTTTGTGGAAACGAGTAGATCTTAGATTGGAAAAGTAGATGTATAGCTATGGATATAGAACTACATAATGATTGCTGCCGTCTGCTCGCGCGAAGCGGGCTACACAAAAACCCGAACACGATGTGACTGTGGGTGAAAGGTGGACTCACAGTTTGAGGAAGATATACAGCGCACGGGCCAGTGCATCAGTGCCGGTACATAAGTAGTAGACCCCCTGGTTCGTTCCTCCAGCAGACGGGTGTTTCGAGATTCCGCTTCCGACGTAACAACTAGTGAGGCCAAGTCGAAAGTGAGACAAGGCAAACTATCGCACTAGTGACGAGTATAGGTGGAGCATTTCTTAAGGTCATTTTCGGACGAGAGGAAGAGGCCGGGGGATACAGGTTAGGTTTTGGATGATCAGGCCGATCACATGCATTCTCAGATGCGACTTCGATGATTGGCTTCACCGAATGGGTAAAATTGCACGAGGCGTGCGATAACAGGATGGCCGCTCATCTCTATTAAGTTTCGGACTCTTCACAGCCTTCACATCGCACCGTTCCCTCGCGTTTCGTTCGACCATGGTAGACAAATCCCAGCGACCGAAAGGGCGGGACGGCGTTCTCTCCTCGCTCGATGTGGCCATCGATGGCTTGAATCTCGCGAAGGAGCTCTCAAGCATCACACCTGCCAAGGCTGTGTTTGGCTCTGTCGGCGTCCTTCTCACTATGATCCGGGTAAGTTTTCTTCTTCTGCGATGAGATGTTCCAGGTTCACACATAACCAGGACACGATGGTCAGTGAACAGGACTACGTCGAGCTCGGGTTGTCCTGTGCTGATATCTGTAAAGCCCTCGATCGGGGAATGAATGGAAAGAGGCTGGATGATCTCAGCAAGTCTGTGTACGATGCAATAAATCAATTGACGACGTGAGTTAAGCCGGTACCACACACTCCGATCCCTTTCACCTACCATCTTCTTGATCGCAGGGCTATCGCGGAAATACAGAAGAAGATCATTAAACAGGGCGGGCGGCATAGAGTCTCTCGATTTATCCACGCAAGGAGTGATAAGGATGCGATTGCCGGTTGGAAGTTGGACCTCAACAGGATCCTCGTTGTCTTCAATGTGCGTTCAGTATCCTTCTGCCTGGCCGCTGCTGACTTCCCATTCGTTAGACCGAACTCACTTTAAATACTCATACCATTGTTGCTGATATGCATCAGAACATGTTGAAAACGCGCGAGGCCACCGACGGACAAAATGTGGCGGTAAGCGGCACTCGTTCTCTCTATATTGTCGAATGAACTCTGATCGCCACCTAGGCTCAGGACAGGTCAGTAATCTTAACTGCTGATGGATCCAATGTCTTATATTTGCGTCTAGTGCAGATGGGGAACCTCCACCTCCACCACCGAGGGTCTTCTATGGACGCGACGAGCTGATCGAGAAGGTCGTTGGTTTCGCGGAACAACTCACGCCAATCGCTCTAATCGGT
>Ga0307512_10002400_pt1 | contig 23812 bp, 34 predicted proteins | sample 14_EM_MG_FD_200267 | JGI IMG/M metagenome (GOLD analysis project Ga0307512, IMG submission 200267) | Populus trichocarpa ectomycorrhiza microbial communities from riparian zone in the Pacific Northwest, United States - 14_EM | ecosystem: Host-associated > Plants > Roots > Unclassified | place...
TGAAACCATTTGCGAAAAAGTCGGTGTATGGCTGTCTGCTCAAGCCAATAACAGGATTTCCTCAGGGGACGACCCAGCATTGGATATAACAAACAGCGAAAACGACATGGAAATGAACAATGAGGCAGAGGAAAGGAAATGGCACAGAATGCCCGCGGTCCACAACGTCTTGGAGATGTGGCAGGGCTGCTAAAACCTACATGCTACACAGACGGAACCTCATGCTCAAAACAAGTAGTTGAAAGCCGTAGCATACATTTCGGACTGGGAAGAGATCGTCAAAGCATCCTGGTCACTCTTTCAACATGATGGTGAGGCTGCATTTAAATCGTCAGAAAGATCACCTTTGCCACCAGCTTTGTCTGCTAAGGACCACCGTGGAGAACGAACTCAAATATTAAATGTCCACTGAATTGTAAGAATCGACCGTCATCCAGTTGAAAGTGATGGGGATAGCGCACCTGAAATCATTTTGGACACCGAAGATTGGCTATACTGGGATGGCGACTCGGAAAATCCAAATGACAGCGCTGACGATTGAGTGGCTGAGGTTGAATCTGATATAGAGCGAGGCAATGGCATCGAGGATCCGGAATGCTCAGAGCTGCAGGATCTGAGGGCCAAGCCAAATGTTCCTGGATTGATTCGGCCAACGCAGATGTCAAAGAGATTGGCTGAAACTGTTTTGGTGATTGTTCATGCAATAACAACAATGAGGAAGAAGGGAGTGACGAAAAAGTTGGACAGTATGTGTCAATTTTCACCAGTGTCTTTATGTAGCTTGACCGAGAGTTTCAGTTAGAGATATATTATGGGCGAATGGTGAGCAGCAGCTTGTAAATATTGGTTGATCAACAGAATATATAGCAGCAGCAATGAATCTTTTGGCAAGATATATAAATTTTAGTCGTGTGAGAGCGAACAGTACAAGACTGTTACTGCGCTTGGCTTTGCCAATGGGCAGAGTCTCAATTTTTCGGAAGGACAACCAATAAGTTCAAATTATGATGGAAACAATTATTGATGGCAGCAGATGTTGAATGGACAATACAATAGAATGTGTGTCAACGGTGCGTCAACGATTGGTGGTCTTGTAAGTACAGTAATTGAATAGTGATCTGATTGCTGTTATGCATAACCAAAGTATTGGCAGCTTGTATAGGCCAAAGATACAGTAACATGGTCACTGCACCATTCTGAGAATGAGCATCAACAGCACGTCAACTACTTGTGGTCTTGTAAGTACGGTAAATCAACATTGATCAGGTCGCTGATATGCATAACCAACGTGTTGGCAGCTTCGATAGGCAAATGATTCAGCAACACGGTGACCGCCCTATTCTGAGAATGAGCATCAACAGAGCATTAAAAATTTGTGGTCTGATAAGTATGGCAATTATACATTGATCTGTTTGCTGTTATGCATAACCGACATATTGCCAGCATTTATATACAAAAGAGATGGCGACACGGTCACAGCTCCATTCTGAGAATGAGTGTCAACGATTGTTAGCTTTGCAACTTGGGTAATTTATCTTCTGATTGGGTAAAGACATCCATTTATAAGATTTTGGCAGCCTTTAGGGGCAAAAACAGCAGCGACATGCTCCCTGCCGCATCCTGAAAATGAGCGTCAACAGAGCGTCCACAGTTTTAGCTCATGCATATTTCGTAATCAAGGCAGCCCACAGATCTTTGCGCACATAAGCGAATTATTGACCGCCTTGATAGGCAATACTAGATTATCTCAAAGGTACAGCACTGATTCCAAATTGACTGATATTACACACTGCAACACATCCAAAAACATATTAATGGTTGCTGAAAACGCGATTTTGATATGAGACTATTAACACACTGCAAAAACAAGAGCCTTATGTGAATCTATACATGGACCCACTGGGCAACCCACTGACAACCAGCCCAATTCGGACGGGATGGGAGTTTAACGTTGAAACTTACCCAGGTTGACCGTTCGCGTTTATTGACGACATGGACAGCCAATTTGGCAATGGTTCAGATTGCAGTGGTACCCGGACCCAAAGTGACGGTCCGGAACCGTTGCTAACACTACTCCCAGGCGCCACGTGTGCCCCAAGCTTGGGAGGAGTGGATGTTACCAAGTTCATTGAAGCATACAAAAGCCTCACATCGGGCCCTGCGACCAACCCAGCGGCCAAAGACATCATCGCAACCTTCCTGTACTACCGCTTGGAAGCTATAGAAGAGACAATCAAATTGATGAATGGATACTTGAGAAAGGACTGGGAGCTGTTGAAGGAGCAACTGAAGGATGCCATCGGCAACATGGATAGCCAAGTTGATATGTATACGAGATTGTTGTAGGAGCGACTATGCATGGATCAGCTGCAACATTGGATCATCGGCCCGAAAGCCTTTATCCTCACCTACAACAACATCAGCTGTAGTATGATCAGCAAGGGAGCCTGGGTGGAGTACTCACAGGTGGAAATGTTGCTTGGAGCCCTACCAAGAGATATGAGACCAAAAGCGGTAATGAAACTGAAACTATATGCCTAAGACCTCTCAACATTCAATTACTGCAAACTTCGGGAGCATATCCAGCACCATAGTGCGACTGCCGATGCCCAAGCTCTCCGGGATTCGGACGGAGCACGCATGGTGCCCAGAGTCTCTCCTTAATCAATACCAGCTGGAGTTCGGCGCCCACCGATTCCAGTAGCGGTGAACCTCATGGCAATCCCTTGCGAGGTGATCCTGGCACCAGCGCAAGACACCGAGGAGATTGCTATCACTAAAGCCGACAACACAATCATCACCGAATTGTACAATATGCTAACAGCCCTTGTGGCCTGGACCGTACAGATGAGGGATGCAAATGAGACCAGATATGGAGGTTACCAAACTACCAGAGCGTATGCCATCCAAGTTGACCATGCACCGCCACACACCCCATTGGAACAGCCACCTCCGGATGCACTCACGGGACCCCCTGACTACCGACCTGGACCTAATTACCCGTAGTATCCATGGCGAGGATTAGGCCCCTGCATATATGGTGATGACCCAGGACACATCAGCGCATACTGTCCCAATGTGCGCATCAATCATGAAAAGGGCATAGTCCGCCTCGATACACATGGACGACTAACCTTAGGACAAAGTGGAGGAAATGAAAGAGAGATATCTGGATATTGACCGGAGAGAAGGTTTTTCCCAATGTGAGAGTACACCTGGAAAGTTGCTCGGCTACAGCAGCAGGGAGTGGGAGTAAACACCACAGCTGCACTGCAGCCGCCTCAGGTGCAGCATGTTGCAAGATCTCACCTGTTTCAGTGGGGCAGGGCTCAGGTGACTGCCTTTCGCGCTGCGATTGCTGGACAGTAGTTGGATGTTGATGAGTACTGCTCCAGTCAGTCTACAGGTAAGGAAGTTCAGGAAGATCGTAACAGCAACCATATGGAGGAATTCAGTTATCAGGATGCAGAGAAAGAAGAGGGGCAATATGAAAGCAGTGCAGAAGAAGAGAAGGAAAGTGAAACAGAGGAGGAGACACAAGTGCATTTCAACGTGAAAGAGAGAGAAACAAGGTCAGTAGTTGTACACATGCAGACAGGATATGCCTTCTTGGATGAGAGATGGAAGAGGATAGATGAGGTGACCAGGGGTGTTGGCAAGTGTGCACGCCCTGAGGCTGAGGTCCCAGAGTTCTCAACCAGTGCAAGTAACCAAGAAACACAAACTATCAGTTAACCTGTAGCATTCAGCAAGCAACCTACCAAAGCGGACCCAATTGAAGACATGACTTCAAAGATCCGAAACGCTCTGCAAGTGCCACGAAAGAAAGCACTGGTCCTGGATACTGGAAACTATGAAGTCCACAGAGATATCAAACTAGATTACACAAATCTAGCGCGTCAGGTGAGTGCGACTGGCGAATTGACATTTGGACTGATACCAAAGGCAAAAATGGTCTCTTTTCCCGAAGAGAATTGAGTTCAGGCCCACTCCCTGGCCGCACCAAACAACAGTCGAATTGCTCACATTTCAGATCTCTCTCGCCTGAAAGGTCATGCCGCATCCACCAAATTCTGGCACTCCAGGGCCTCTTCAATCATTGTCGGACATATACAGGGCCACAATCTTCCCATGTTCATCGATGGTTCATCCGGGATCTGTGTGATTAGTTAAATGGTTGCCCCAGAGTTGATCAATGAGTGTAAATGTGCCAACTGGACCATGATCACTGCCGACGGCAATCGGTCTGATTTGACCAAGGTGGCAAAGTCTGTGCCCATCAACATCCATGGTATCCTCATTCCCATGCCAATCTCTTGAGCAACATCAGGATGGGAACAGGTTACCTTGGGTCGCCCCTTGGAAACATACCATCCAAAGTGTGAGAGGAACCTGGACCATGGCAGTTGCGAGATCCCCATATCCGCCGTCGATTGTACACAGCAGTTGACGTTTGTCTCTACCATTCATGGAGACCAGACGGATAAATCTGCCAGCAGATTGGGAAACTTGTCAACAAGTTATACTAACAGTGGATAGGAAGGTGAGGGCCGGGTATTTCAAAGGAAACTCGTTGGAGAGTTTGGAGAGGAAATATGGGGAATGAGAACGGCCCGAATGGCAGAAAAGGAAAAGGGAAGCAGTTGGTTTGTAGGAAGAGGTTGCTTGCAGGGAATGTGGAAGGATTATACATTGGGAAAGAGCAGGAAACATTGAAGGAAGAAGGGAAACAGTCAGTCAAAGAAGCGGGGTGATCGAAAGCAGTGAGGAACCTGACGGGATATAACTTACATTGGGAGGACGAGTGGGAACAGGAATACAGACTGGTAGTTGGAGGGTTGGTTAGGAGGATGGTCCCAGCAGAGTGGTCGATGGGAGAATAGGCTCTAGTGAAGGAAAGGAAGGTAACTTGGAGAGAATCCACAACTTTTGTGTGGGTTTCTAAAAATAGCATTGCTCTGGAACTTAGTCAAGTGCAACCAGTTTTCTCATACCTTGGCTCGGTAATTTGCAACTTAGACCAAAGCACCAAAGACGCCTGGGTGTGCACCCCCCTCAAATGAGTTGTACACATGATGTAGCCTGCTCTCTAGTCGGATGGAAGTATACCACATGCCGGACTCAACCGGAGAGTAGAGCTATTGCCCAGGTGATCCCAGTACCAGGCCCTGTCGGACACCTGGTTTATCCCCAAGTACTCCCTCGGAGAAAGAGCTGGCAGGTTCGCCGCAGAGAGAGTTCAAGCATTGCGGATAGGCAGCATATTATGGCCAAAAGAGATGGCAGCCCTCCTGGATATGCTATCGAATAGAGAGTACACTCTCTCGTAGACATGGGAGGGGCTGGGAATAATCAGTAACAACATCGTGCCATGACTTCGATTCTGGCTCTATTCCGGTCATGCAGTCTGGAACGTTCATGTATTGCGCATGCCCAAGACAGTTATTCCGTCAGGAAACGTGATGATAAAAGTGAGGGTTCGGCAGGCACTTTTCGAACCTGAATGAGACCCCTACAGGAATGTACACTCCTTAGTTCCAAACAAGAATGGGAAGTACCGCTTCATCATCAGTGCCATGAGTGCAAATTGACATCCACTGGAAGATGCTGGGACACAGCCTGACATTGACGAATTTTCCGAAACCTTTGCTGAACTGCCCATTTCTTCACTGATTGACCATCACTCCAGGTGCAACCAAAGTGTGTTGCACAAAGATGGCCAGGACAATATGGCCTTCCAGACCACACAGGGCATGTATCGTCCGACCAGACTGGTACAGAGAGCTACTAATTCGGTATAAGCATTTTCCTGAGTATCTCAGACAATACTAAATGCTCATCTAGAACCAATTGCAAAAATATTCCTTGACGACGTTGGAGTGAAAGACCCAAAGAGTTGACAGGGAGGAGAGGAGGTGGATGGGCTGCCTGGAGTTCTACAGTTTGTTATGGAAGACTGCCAGAACCTCAATAACATACTTGCCAATGTGGACAGAGCTGGAGCCAGCATTTCCAGAGAGAACGCTAACTGGTGCTGGAATGGAGTCAGAATAGTCGGGTCAATCTGTGGGGAAGCAGGACGCTGGCTGCAAGCATCAACGGTGAACAAGTTGTGGAATTGGCCCCGGTGCAAGACCTGTACTAAGTGGAGGGCATTTGGAGTGACATTGCACATAGTATTGAATATGGATCGCCGAGTAGGCAATGGCTGAAGGCCCCCGGTTCCGAATCTTGCGGAAGGACATCAAGTTTCAATGGGAGACTGAGAAACAGAACGCTATGGCAGTCTTACAGGAGGCTCTCTGCAATGCTCCTGCATTGAAGACGTTAGATGTTAGCAATGGTGCTGGGTGAATAGTCATTAGAGTTGATGCCAGCTTAGAGGGGTGGGGGGCAATCTTGCAACAGGAAGACAACTATAGGGACCAGGACCCATATCGCTATGAAATTGGGATTTTGAAGAAAGCTGAGAAGACATATGACGCAGGGAAACATCAGTGCCATGGGCTGATAAAGGCTAGTAAGAAGGTTTGCAACTACATATAAGGGGTCAGATTCCTTGTGGAAACAGACGCTAACACATTAGTGCATCAACTAAACTTGTCTGCCAATGACCCACCAGGAGCACTAGCCACCCGCTGGATTGCATGGATATGACTGTTCAATTATGAAGTGAAACCCATTCTAGGGAGACTGAATTGTGTTGCTGATGGCCTCTCATGGCAACCGTGAGGGGAAGGGGAGCCTTTGCCAGAAGAGGAGGCTGCTCTAGAGGAAACAATCGAAGCAAGCTTACTGGGAATACAGGTGGAATGAGGACAGTAACGACAAAGAAGGGGGAGAGCATCAGAACCATTTGTTTGGTTAAGACTGGCGGAGGAAATACAAAGCGAGATGGATGGAGATAGGCGAATCTCTGGGAACCCTGAAGCAGCTTGTAGGAAAAACTCCAAAAGAAATGCAGCAATTTCGATGAGAACCCACAAAATACCTCGTGTGAGATGGAGTACTCTACAGGAGTCTGAAAACCAATGAGTTGCTTGCAAATGTGTTAGTGAACACAGAGCCGATATGGACAGCATTGGGAGCTGGACAGAAATTCTGCGGGCACTGTGGAAGAGAACGAATGTAATGAAAGGTAGTGGAGCGGTACTGGTGGCCTGAAACGCAGGCCGATGTCATTAAGCAGGTGACACTCTGCAAGCAGTGCCCAAGTAGGGCGCCACTACTGTATGATGATCCCCTAAATTGCGTAATGGTTAGTCGCCAATTGCTGCGAGTGGGAATGAATATTTCGTACATTGACTACATGGAGGATAGGTATCACCAAATAGTGGTAGCCAAGGATTACGTCATCGGGTGGATAGAGGCACAACCACGAAAACAGCGCACATCCGAGATGGCAGCCGACATGTTTTACAAGGAAGTAATTTTCCGGATTGGGACCCTGGAGAGTGTGGTATTGGACAGAGGTGCAGAGAACAAGAAATGTACCGACCTCCTCTTCAAATGACACATTATCTGGAAGATCACCATCACCATGTAACATGCCCCCGCAAATGGAGTAATCACATGCGGACCCAGACTCATTGCAGATGCACTATGCAACATCATAGCCTGCTCCGATGAACAGAAAGAGATGTCGATTGACCGCCCATTGGCAGTGCAGTTAACCGACAGCATCACTGTCAGACATACGACTGGATATTCACCATTCTGGCATATGTTTGCCCAAGATGCCCTCCTTCCGATTGAGCGGGAGAACATACCAATGAATACCAACAACCAGATTCAAGGAATCGAGGATACAGCATGACGGATAGCGGCTAAAGCAAGACAGCTGGAACGATGGCGAGAACAAAATGATGCTACCAAACATCGCCTGAAGCAGTCGAGATATGCCAACCGATGTTACTTCGAGCAAGCAGCCAACATCCATGCTCAAGATATCCAAATTGGCCACTTTGCTCTTGTAAACGAAACCAAGATAGAGCAGTCTCACAGCACCAAACAGGATGCTCTGTGGCGAGGACCCTACCAAGTCACAGAAATTGCTCCGAGCCTGGGGACATATCGACTGGCACAAGTAGATGCGGCAGATCTCGCGGGCTGGATGGATGGTAGTCCACTGATGAAGTTCTTTACTCGCAATGAAGGAGTACATGGTACTGGAGCAATTGCTATGCCTAACACCATACAAGAGGAGGAATCAGACGAATTGAAGGAATTTGAGGTGGAGGCAGTAGCAAGCTGGAAACAGATAGATGGAAGATGGTTGTATGGATTTAAGTAGAAAGGCTCAGAGAAATGATTGTGGGTACGGGCGGAGGATTTGGAAAGGTTTAAGGAGCTAGTGGATGAGTGGAACTGCAAGCATCCGGGGCTGGCACACCACCCGTCCAAACAATGATACGAAAGACTGGGGGGGGGGAAGAGCGAGAGGAAGGGAGGTGATCCATTGCATGGACAACAATGGCATCGGTTGAAGATACTGCAACCACACAATTGAGTAGATTTGCAAGAGGGAGAGAGCATATCAACACCACACAATTGCATGCATTTGCAAGATGGAGGGGAAGAAAAATTCCTATTGGCTGAGTTGCACCCACGTTACACTGAACATTACTACCATTCTCCCCTCACTCTCTAGTAACTTTGAGATAACCGAGATGACAACTATTATAGAAGTGGGCAGATAAATCACCACCTGGAACAGGAATGATGAGCAAGATCTGCCATAGCACCAGGTACAAGCGGGGAAAGAGGAGGGGAAGAATCAACGATGTTATGGAGCAATATGTGTAGAGTATACTAGGGACAGCAGGAACTACATAGAGACAGGAAAAAAAAGGATTTGGCAGAAAGCACCCCTCCAGGTATATAAAGAGCTTCCCCTTCCAATGTTCCTAAGGAAAGACAACCACCGCGCTGTACCATTCAGCTCCTGCTGCCATCTGACGACTGTGCTCAATATCACCATCTCAACTATAACCAACTACCAATGTCTGACATGACCTTTAAATCAATGAACGATATCGCGGAAGCACTCGGTGATGCCTCAGATTTTGAGGGGTCCTTCACCACTACCACCACCGCTAAGAGCCTCAACTCTGCCACTGCTGCCACCACTACTGAAGCCGCCACCACTGCAGTCACCACTACTGCAGCTACCAGCACCACAGCCACCACCACTGTCGTGACTACTTATATGCCCTGCTCGGAAATGTCTATTTTTGCCCGAGATGCCTTTCCAGTTCCCCCGTTGTCGTAGTCACTATCACACCCCAGCAGGGAAGTCATCTCCAACAGACCGGTCGGATCGCTACAGGAATACATACACATCGCCGCGCAGGAACTCGCCCCCTAACACCCAGCGAATTTTTGGCTTGAGATCTATGATCTGTTTGGCAACATTCCAGATGCTGACAATGCGCAGGTCTCTTGGCGGTCGAACTTCGCAGAGAGAAACCTTGACTGGATGAAGTTACAATACATGGGTTACAACGACATCCTCAAGGCTCTCAACAGCTCTGGCAGTGTCAGGGAGATGATACCTCAGCAGCACTCTGCCCACCAGAACACGACGCAAGCAACGAAGAAGCTAGGAGACCTCTGGCAACAATATCCCAAACTCCAGGTAATCCTAAGCGACTGCAGCGGAAGTGAGATGGGAATGCAATTGACCACGATTGCCAACCAACCATCCATGCATCCCAGGGTGGGAAACATATTCGTCCAACGTGCATTTGTCCACTGTCTCACCAGGCTCAACTGGAAGTCAAAAGTGAACATGTCGTATCCTTCCGGCAATTTCCACCAAGCAAACATATTGTAAGCTACCGGCTGCCCTGAGCTGGAAGAAGGAATCGATTGCAAAGCAATTGGCCTGAAATGGTACCGGGGGTTAGTAATGCCACTAGGTTATTACCCTAGCTTGGATTACTGCAATCGGGCCAGTCAACACCATACAATCGCACCATCAGTACCGCCGGCTGACCCTGACATACCTTTTCCACCTCCATCCCCTGATAAATGCAAGATGCTCCCACCGCCAACACCACCAATGAAGGGAAAAGGAATAGAACACAATGGGAGCAATGTTGGAAGGCTTTTAATGGACCTGGCCAAGGACTGATCTTAGGATGGACCCAGCACTCCTGCTGACAATGAGGCTGGTACTATTCTGCCAACACCCACTGTGAAAGACACCAGTATGATCCAAGTAGGGTGGGATTGGAGTGCGGTCTTCATGTGGCGTTGGGTTACGGTTGTGCGGCATTGCCGCAGTCACTCTACTTCTTGTGTACGTGTCAAATGGATGAATAGACAAGTCAATATTCGCATCACCAATTTGGCAGCTGCACCATAAGTCAACATACACTTCTCCCTGTGCCAGGATTGGTCCAACAGATTATAAGCCCGGTCGCATCGTATTTTTGCTATTTACCAATCGTGACATATAGAGGAACACCAAATTCGATGGAGATGCGTCTTGACTAGCAGCTGAGTATGATTCGCGACTTTGACATTGACATTCTCACGATGACATCTACAGCCATATCGATTGCGCAGTTCAATGGCTCGAACTTTAAGCAGTGGTCAGGGGAGATAGCGCTTCTCTTTCAGCAGAAGCAGGTCTATGGTGTTGCCATGGGTGAGGATGAGCGGCCCGAGGACCCAGCGGAGCAGAATGCAACCGCAATGGAGAAATTGGTACATTGGGCTGCAGTGACAGACTGGTTCAAACAACATGGTACTGCGTGATCAACAATCCTGCTCGGCATGAATCCTGCTGAACATTGAGCCTTCACTGCATCCACCGTTCATCGAGATAACTGATGCTTGGAGACTTTGGGAGAAACTGGCGACAGCATACATGTCTAAGTTTAAGTGCAACATGTTTCGGATCAGGAAGGCTCATTTATGTTGTACAGTGGGGTGTGCTCAAGTAGTCAAGTGTGTGCAGGTGTATGGGAAGGTGTGTCTATTGTATTGTGTAATGAGACATGTCGCATCGACATAAGGTCGATCGATGATTAATGGCGCTAACTACAAAACAGGCAAGTAACAACATTGTCCTTGGCAAAGTGATATCCGTACTTCTAATCAGCTCAACACTCCTCTAGGACGGCTATCATGTCCATTTCAAACAAAAAACCGTAAACAAAAGAGAAGAGCACCCAATCAACCATTTTGGATCTCCTCGAAACAAATGTGCACAATGAATTTACTTTCCAACGGCATTCTCTTTGCCATATCCAAGTCCAATTCCACAACGTTTTCCGTGACCATGTCCAAGGCCATTCCCAAATCCAGTCCGGAGACCATTACCGAGCGTACTGAGGCTATTCCCGAGTCCAATTCCGAACATTCCCATTTCAGCACACTGCTTCTGGAGGGCAGGCTTCGGCAGTGGCTTTGTGAAGCAGTCGGCGAGCATCTCAGCAGTCGGTACGTAGCTCAAGTCGATCTCTCCATCTCTAGCCATACCTGCAGAAAGGTAGTATTTGCTCACAATGTGTGCAACTGGAGTTCCGCGGTAGAGTCTATTCTTGATGCTCGTGATCAGTGACTGTGAAGTGGAGAACACGTGAGGTATAGTCAGGATGCCGAGCTCGTTCTAGAGATGCGATATCTGTGTGAGACACATGCAGCCTACTCCAAAGGCATAGTATTCGGCATCGGTTGTGGACTGGGCAGTCGACATCGGTTTTCTTGATCTCTAGCCGACCGCTCCGCCGAAGGTGATGACCAGTCCACTTGTCGATTCATAGTCATCCGCGCATCCAGCATAGTCCGAATCGACACAACATCTAAGTGCAACTTCTCCAAGTGTGGTTTCTCCAAGTACTCCTATGAACGCAGACCCCAGTCCCTCATGCCATTGAGGTACCGAAACACGCGCTTGAGAGCTACCATATGCTCATTGCTCGGGTCGTGATTGTACCGGCTGAGAACTTCGATGGCATATGTAATAGTGGGCGAAGTGGCTGGCATCGCATACATAACGCTTCCGATCATCGATTGGTAAAAGGTCAGATCGCAGGCTACTTTGTGGGGCATTCTCTTGTGAAGCTTCATCGCCATTGGCATGGCAACTGGTCTGGACTCGTCCATTCTGAACTTCGCCATGATCGTCCGAATGTAGCTGTTCGGATAGATGTCGATCGTGTGATGCTCCCAATTGTGTCCGATGTTCATGCTGAGATAGCAGGATACACCCCCGAGATCATGCATCCGGAACCTCTTCTTGATCTGGTCGCTGATCTGCCCAATCAAGCCCTCATTAGCAATGATGAGGAGATCATCGACATACAGAACGACTGCGGCTACGATTATGCCTTAATCCTCAAGCACAGATAGTCTTCCCTCGTCATGTGATGCCACGAATCCAATCGAGATCTTGAATTCTTTGCAAGTGCCGTATCAAATGTGCGAAAACTGTTTGAGGCCATGGAGAGACTTTCTCAAGCGGAGTACCATCCACCATGAAGCCTTTGTTAATCTTGGATCATTGTATTGGCTCCCAGTTTGGACCAAACGCAAAGATCACTGCGGCAGGTGCATATAGATCTCTTCTTCCAAGTTAACTCCCAAGACAGCGGGGCATACGTCCATTTGATGGATTTCGAGATCGTACTTGGCGGCGATGGCGAGTGGCAGTCTAACATGGCCCAAGTGAGCAGTCGGTGCATACGTAGCCTGGTAGTCGATGCCTTCGAGTTGGTGATTTTCTCTGCAAACCAGCCCGGCCTTGATCCGCTGCACATTACCTGCTCCATCGCGCTTGATCTTGTATACCCAATGACCTGGCGAAGCCTTTCTCTCTTCCGGGAGCTCCACGAAATCTCCAAAGACTTGATGCTGACCAAATACATCCAAATCGTGTTTCATCGCAGTATCCCATTTCTCGGCAAGCGGAGCCTCGGTTGCTGCTTGGTAAGACTTTGGATCGTAGATCTCATCCTTGTGATTGTCAGAGATTGCAGCTGCAGCGCAGATGGGAATCATATCCTCGAATTCCTCATCTTCAAGAGCTAATTGTGCAGACTCTGCCAACATGCCAGTGCGGTTTCGGCGACTACCTTCGGCCGGTGGCTTGCATGCATCTCCAAGTGACATCTCAAAGCCAGCCAATTCTCGTGACTTCTTCTTTGTCTTCGGGGGATCCGGAGTTGAATCGTCGTCCAGTGGCTCCTCCGTTTGACGTTCGGAATTTCCAACTCCCGTTGGCAGCTTCTCCATCGACTGAGGTTTCAGATTGCATCTTTGGTGGGTGTGGGTTCCACGATGACATCTCTATAGAAGTGGTCGTTCAAGATCGCTCTGGCTGCAGCATTCGGTGCTGTGTACCGCTTTCCCTCTCTGAATACCACATCTCTAGAGCAGTGATGCGTCTTGGCCAATGGGTCGTATATAAAGTACTGCATAGTCGATATGCTGTACCCAACGAATATGCCGGGAGTGGCTCTGTAATCCAGCTTCTTTTGTTTCTCTTTCAGAACGTGCATGAAAGCCAAGCATCCGAACACACGGAGATGCTTTAAAGATGGCTTGATCCCGGATCCATGCCAGGCCTCATACAGAGTCCTACTGACTACTGTTCGCGTCGGAGTGCGGTTCTTGCGATGAACCACCACTGAGACTGCAAACGCCCATTACATGTTCAAAAGTCCGTCATCATCCAGCATGCATCATACACGGTCCATGATCCTGCGGTTTGCGTGTTCGACAACTCCATTTGACTGGGGAGTGTAGGGCATTGTCGTTTTCTATAGTACGCCCTCTGATTGTAGGTATTCTGCAAATTTCTTAGTGGTATACTCACCGCCTCCATCTGTACGAAATCGCTTCACTTGCTTGCCCAACTTCTTGTCTCTAATAGCCTGCCATTCTTTGAATTTCTCAAGGGTGTCCGACTTGTAGGTCAATATGGACTAATCCATATGCTTTGTGGCATCGTCGATGAAGAGCAGCGTATATCAACCTCCTTTGATGGCTGTTTCCAGTGGTCCGCATATGTGCGAGTGCACTAGCTGCCGTGGTTCAGTGGCATGGGAAGTTGTATTCGGAGTAAATGGTATTTGTGCTAACTTGCACTTGATGCAGCTCTCGCAATCGGACTTCCCTGTGGATCTTGGAGCATCGGTGATCGTTGGCAATATCTCGAAATGCTTGAGACCGACATGTACCAAGTGGCGGTGCCATAACATGTGCCTCTCTGCATTGTGCCAAGATGCATGCCTAGTCGTCTACAGTGCTAGCAGGCAGCTGTCATCGATATTGGTGTATTGAGTCGATTCCGGAGCTCTATCCAGAATGAATAGCCCCTCGACGTGAGGTGCAGTGGCAATCAACTTGCCATGGCAATTGTAGAGGTTGAGACTGTAGTGATTCACCGGATCGACTTTCACGTCCTTGTCCATGATCTGGGACTGTGAGATGAAATTGAACAATCCTAGCAAATGCAACACTTCTTGAAGTATCATCTTTCTGTGTTTCCATCTGGCAGATGGCAAATCAACCTGACACTTCCATATCCGGATGTAAACGATGTGACCCCATTGTATCCCTTGAACTTCTTCATTTTCTGAGGATATTCGGTCTAGGTGATGAACATTGATCGATGGCCAGGGACATGAATCATGCATCCGCAATCGATGAACCAATCACTGGATGACGCATTTTAGCCGGCCACCATCGAATAGTTCTCGATTGAAGTGGTGGGAGTCGAAGTAGTCTCAGTCGATGCTTTTGCTGCAGTGTCAGCAGACTTTGGAGGATCGCCGCATTGCTTCCTCAAGCTTATCTCGGTGATATGCCCTCGCCGCTGGCAATGAAAGCACTTCCGCAGATCCTTCTCTTTCCTATCGTTGTCTCCCTTATCATCTCTCTTATCATCTCTCTTATCCCTCTTTGGACTTTTGCCCAGTTTGCTGCCTCTGCCGCCTCTGCCACCTTTCATCGCAAAGAGCAGAGCATCTGGAGCGAGCCCAATCTCTTTCTTGATTGCAGCTTCAATTTGGACGAGCTTGGTGACAATCGCATCGGGCATGGTGGTCATCGTTGCATTGTTGTCCATCATGAGCTCCAGGAAGACTTGCCACTTGTCGTTCCTTGGGATCCTGCAGAGGAGGTTCAAGATGTGTTCCGTCTGACTCATCTGGCCGATTGTCTATGCAGAGTCTGTATCGGCAGCATCAGTGTCAGTTGTCGATGGTGCTGTCGTTCCCGCGCAGTGACTGTAATTTTTGACATTCCGATCAATCCATGATGGGTAGTTGTCAACATCTCCGCAGTCCTGTAGGTTGACGCTCCCAAGGTCTTCGCTAATCTCTAAGATGTTGAGCTTCAACTTTGACTTGTAGGCTGATGCAAGCCTCTCCCAAAGCGTCTTCGTATCCTCGATGCCCGTGTATTCCGCTTGAATCTCCGGCTCCATGCCCAGCAGGATGGTCGATCTGGCAACACCATGGCAATTCATCCAGTCTTTGAAAGCAGCCTTCTCTGTAGCTGTCACGTTTGCTGCTGGCTCTTTCGGCTTGTCATCGTATCTTTTGATGATACCATACACTTGCTTGTGCTCGAGAAGTAGGGCCATCTCTGGTGCCCATTGTGCATAGTTCGTACCATTAAACTTGGTGATTGTGATCGTCATCGAACTGATCTCGCACGATCCTGATCTTTTATCGCAATAATCAGTTATTGTAGTCGCTCAAACTGTATGTAACGGTGACCTCCAGCAGCCACCGTCAGAAGCCATGCGGGATGCGGGGTAATTGCTGGGCTTGTGTAAACGTGTCTCTGTGACAATCACCTCATCTCAACAAACGAAAGTGGAAGTGTTGATCGTAGCTTCCCTTTTCAAAAGCAAGGGATCATAACCTGTTGTATGGTGGCGTGTGCTCGAGTAGTTGAGTGTGCGCAGGCGTATGTAAATGTGTGTCTATTGTATCGTGTAACGAGACATGTCACATCGACATAAGGTTGATCGATAACCAATGGCGCAAACCACAAATGAGGCAAGTTACATCGTAGTCCTTGGCATAGTGATATCCGTACTTCCAATCAGCTCAACATTTCAGGGATACGGCTAGAGGATTGTGACTATGTTGACACTGATACTGCACGGACTGACCAGAGGGTGAAGGAGTTCAATGAATTTTGGGAGCAATCGATATCGTCGTCGGATATGAGACGCACTCTCGCGAAGATGACCGACGAGGGAGACGTGATTCACCTTCTGTGTGGCATACCAAGGAATGACGATTGGAAGTTGTTTCTTGGGTCGGTGATGGACAAGAACGCGATGGCAACGCTCACGCCAGATGAGATTGTGATGATGTTGGTGGAGAACGAGGCCATGATCGAGCATGAGAACGGCCTAGGACAGGAAGCCCCACTGTTTGCGAATGGAAACGCCAAAGGAACTGGTAAAGGAAATGGCAAAAGCCAGAGGCACGAAGAGAAGTAATGGTGATGAGAGTGATGAGGATCAGGATTGCAAGGGCAAACCGACCTGTTGTTATTGCCATATGGAAGGGCATATGGTCTGGAACTGCCAGAGTATGAAGCGTGGTGAACCTCCAGTCCCAAAGGAACGCACCGAAACCACAGCCAATGGCGATGATGATACCATCACTGCCAGGGATTGGTTGGAGATAACGACTACAATTGAAAAGTACTGCGTGACCGATACTGGCGGAAAAGCGCCCCCTGCGAATGAGAGTTGGTACTTGGATTGGGCGTCCACCTCTCACATTTGTGGAGATTGAAGGAAGTTCGCTCGGTATACCGGATTCACCAAGATGGATGAGTGGGAGATTTGCGACTTTGCTGGAATGGAAGCTGGCAAGGCCACCAGGCAGGGAGATGTTCATTTGAGGCTCCGGCTGCCAGGATTCTGCCAAGTGAAGGAAGTAGTTGTGAGGGATGTCTTGCATGTGGCAGGAGCACACAACGCGCTCTCCCAATCAAGGCTTATGGATAGAGGGTTATGGATTGTCACCATGAATGGCTACGGAATCAAGATATATGACATCCGAGGTCAAGGAAGTCATGTTGCAGTGTCACCACAGGTTGAAGGTTTATTCCTGTTTGATATGGATGTTGCAACAAAGGGTTGTCAGTGGAGTGATGTATCTAGGGACAAGCTATACACAGCACCAAATGCAATTCTGAATGAGCACACCTATATGTGCATCTTGGAGCAGGAGGAGCTGAAGACACAGGAAATATTGATACCAATCGCATCGACTCCCATGATCAACCGACCACTGGCAGTGGCAGACAATAGTTCCAAGGGTCATGATTCCGGTGGTAATTCCAATGGTGGCAATTCGAGTGGTATTTCTGGAGGTCAAATGAAGGATCACCTGGGTTGTAGCGATGAAAATGATACAAGTGAGGGTGGCGATGAGGATGAGGACAATTCACCACTAGTGATTGACAAATCCAAGCAGTCCTCTTTCACTCGGGAATTGGCTGGCCTCAGCAGGAATCTTGGGAGTGGATGGAAAGCACCTGCGGGCTCTCATCGGAGGTGATAGACTGATCATCACTGTCGGAGGAGTCAACTGGAGATCGCGAGCGCAGAAGCCGACTGACCAGTCCAGGCTGAAGCCCTTGATAGTGAGTGGGATCTGGTTTGTTTCGTTTTTTGGGAAGATGGTCGCTTCAGAGGACCTCTAGGTTTGGCTGATTGCTTCGGAAAAGATCGGCACTGTGTATCTCTGTGTTGTTTATGGTTTTTTCATACGGTTGTGATACCGCCCTGGAGGAGTGTTGCGCAGGTTTGGACTTCAGTCATCATGTGGCAGTGGGTTAAGGTTGAGTGCCGGAGCCGCAGTGAGTCAACGTCTTGTGTACGTGTCAAATAGATGAATAGACAAGTCACTATACTCATCGCCAATTCGGCAGCTGCACTGTATGTCGACATACGCTTCTCTCTGCACCAGGATTCATCCAACCATCCCGCCAGTGCCTTTCCAGAAACAAGCCGGTACAAGCCCACCAGCTCCCACTGAGACAGAGGTTGGTACAACCCCACCAGCTCCCACTGGAAACGATGCCAGTATGACCCCAGAACAGCCTACCGATCCTATGCAGAACTGCACCCCAATGTCTGATCAGCCTGCCACTCCTAGCAGCAAAAGTAGCAGTTCTGACAACAACGACACTGAGTATGAAGAATATGTCAGCTGCTTCCTTGAATCGCTCGGCCTCAACCAAAACTGCAAGAGAATGTTGAATGATGACACAAAGATATTCGCACACCACAACGAAAAAATGGGTAACAACGCTGTACCCATCTTCCAACAAGCAGTAAAGGAAGACCCCAAGTTGTTTATAGAGGCCTGAACTCAAATCGCAGCGGCAGGGTACATAATGCATGAGGCAATAGTTTGATTTTCTACTCGGCTTCGCATCATCTCCTACTTTGCACGAGGTAAAGGAAATTGGAGGCAGACACAGCAGATGGCAAGAGACAGCTGGTGCGCAAAGAGTGAGAGTCCTTATGTTTTCTTTTCTTTTGGTTTCTGGTTGTCCTTTGGGTTTATGGTTTTCCTTTGGGTTAATGGTTTTCCTTTGGGTTTATGTGTTGTCATTTGGTAGATGTTATTCTTATGTTCTTTTGGGTACGAGTATATGTTAATCTTATGTTCTTTCAGCTTTGGGTGTATGTGATTTTTGTTACTGGGGTGCTTCCATACAGGTACTAATACACAGGTATCAGATCTTTGCGCACGGCTGTAGTTCCTATTGTATATAATTCCACCATATCTCCAGTTTATAAGATCTGTTATTAGATAAAGTTCATGTACGCAAATTGGACAATCAAGTATAATCAACTTCTGCACCGATATCAGATCTTTGCGCACAGCCGTAGTTCCTATTGTATGTAGTTTATGCATATCTCCAATTTATAAGAACTAGTAGTTGATAATGTTCGTATATGCAAAATGGACAACCAAACTGTCATACTCCAATTGCAGTGAACACAGTACGAATAAAGCAAAAACCAATGGTCCATTGAATGAAATTGACTCAGAAGCTTTGAAATATATTGAGACTAATTCCAACCGAAATGCAATGCAGTGATGACAATACACATATCAATGGTTATAAACGACTGACAGATGGGATGCTCATTGAACAGTATAATTTACGTAGCCACGTATTTCACACTATCACTAACTCCTGAATAGTAGTGGAGTTCAGATACTATTGGCAACATTACTTCTCAAGAGTAATCTCCCTCTAACCTATTGGAGATTTCCTGAATATTACTGGAGTTCAGATACTATTGGCAATATTACTTCCCAAAAGGAATCTCCCTCTAACCTATCAGTAATGTCCTGAACAGTACTGGAGTTCAGATACTATTGGCAATATTGCTTCGCAAAGGTAATGTCCCTCTATTTGTTATTGAACTGTTCAAGTCTGTAATCGCTTTCGAATCTTTTCAATCTCTCCCCTTGAACAATTTGAGTATTGTTCCTCCAGCGTTATATTCGTCACATCCAATGGCTATAAGATATATTATGTTTTGCTAATGTGATAATGTGCAATGATGTTTTCCTGCATCGGACGTAATACCCTAATATCCTCAGCGGTATTTCCCATATGTTCAGTAGCAATATCCAGGTGGGATATATCTGAATCGGCAACTATCAGGTTGATGATGGTAGTACTGCCTAATGGGGTAACCTCTGGGTTATCAATGTCGTCACACAGAAATACTGTGTAACGTTGATAATAAATCAGTATCACCATAAACTGTATTAAACTGGCAAGCCACCAGATACACTGTTCAGCAAAAGAGTAATCCTCTTTCTCGAAATGACCCAGTGTTATACATAATGTAAACACAATTACATCGTATTCATTGTTGAACTTTTGGTCGTTCATGTAGCGGGGGAACCGTGTACAATCCTAATAGATCATCCTGATAATATACACATAATAATAATAATGATAAGAACTGAAAATAACAATGATCGTTCAGCTTCGTCTTCGCAGGTAGATATTGTTCGTGCCATTCGGGGCTGCCGTTCCAAAGCCGGAGCTTGTCGTTTCTTTAGAGACTTTCTTGGGATACTGAAGTTTATTCCTGAACCTTAGCTATGATCTTATCTGTCATATCATGGAGTACTCATTTATTACAAGCCAGGCTCTATGATAGAGGACCACCCATCCCAAAGGTTATCATGTTTTTGTAAGTTTGGTTTTAAACAATTACTATCCCCTTAGGGCCATCATCTGCAATAAAGATTAAATCAAACCGTACCTTCAACTTAGATATCTCACAACTGATATATTTCAGATAGTTGGAACAAATCCTCGCCTGACTTGGTTATTTGGATTTGCTTTGTACAGTTTGCTCCTAATTCAGTCACAACCTTCACCATTTAGGCTATTTAGCTTATCTGTATCAGATGCTTAATGGCAGCCAACCATGCTCTGCCAACATTTGATCTCGACGTACCACAGCATTGTTATAACCTGATAGTAGTTTGCTTTACTCATCTTCTCCCTGCCAGGGAGTCGGCAGATCCGGGACTATGCCCATATGTTAATGAATGAGACACAGCATGCTTAGGACGAGACTGTTCTCTTTGGCCGGGAAGTTCCCGAGTGGTTCCAAACCCAAGGAGGGGAATGGCTCAAGGTTCCAATGTACTCTCATATTAGCTAACATCTGCCTGACATGTCAGTCGCAACAATGCTATTGACGAGTCTAGTCCCACTTAGCTCAGTTCAGTTGGTGTAGTTGATGATAACTGGCACCTAGCCTGAAGGCTAGGCAAGGCCATGGTTACTGCAACATCAAATCAATTCTACTGTAGTATGTGAATTTTCAATGAATCCGCTAGCGATGAGTCTCGCTAACCAATTGACATGAGGCTCGTAATCATCTGCTAAGAATCATCCATAGAGACTTTCAACTTCCAAAGGATTGGCATTATGTACTCCAGTATTATAGACCCATATGTATATCCTGAAGATCACTAAGTACAAATACCTCCGCTAAGGGAGAACCCACAACAATTCTGAGGCTCTTTCTGTTTTGGGTATATGTTATTCTTATGTTGTTTCGACTTCAGGTATAAGGTGATATGGTTCGGAAGACGAGAGGTGTGCTTTGCACAAAGGGCCAGGGATGAGTTGTGGTGGGAGAATCCAGTTCTCACCACCGCCACCACCACCACCGCCACCACCATCACCACCACCACCACCACCACCACCACGTAGGTTGGCACAAGACCGAGTGACAGCGGGTGTACGGACGAACAGGGATGATCAAGATGGACTGGGTGAAGCGGGCGTACTGAGGCAAAGCAGTAATAGAGACAGACTGAGCGATGGGGAGTATATGTTTGGGAGACCCTGGGGTAGATAGCCACCATCTCATCTTATCGTACAACAAATTACACACTCTATTTTTCCCAGCATTTGCTCGCACTGGCTCTATCCAAGATTTCATAGATCCATGCGATTGCTTGGATGCTCATGGCCGGGTAGTACGATATCTTCTCACCATCTCTCTACACTCCTCAACCCTGTACCACTTTTTCTCACGAATTCATTTTGGACGCCGTGAGAGGTACGGTGGAGTGTTGATGAAGGGCTCTCTTCCTTCCACCTCTGTTGTTTCACCACACCGCCAACAGAATTAACCCAATCATTCTGATTATAGTAATTTGTTGGATTCATCACTGCATATTCTCGAGCTTGAGGACAGAATATACTTTGTTAAGTCTTCTCGCCCCTTTTGAGATGGTCAATATCATTCGCCAGCTGGTAGGTACCTCTATTATTGGAGGAGCAGATTTGGTCAAGTCCAGCTGGAGAAGAATTCTGGACATAAGGGAACTCACCCTTGCAAGGTGTTATCCGAGCATTTCTCTTCACTCTGTCTATATCAGACCCAGATGTTATGAGATTGAGGCATAATTCTGTGGTTGGCCTTACTATTGTCTGCCTTGAAATAACATCCCTGATGATTAACAGGAATTGGGCTGCAAAATATTTCAGCCTAGTACAACTGCCCATTCTGAAGGTTGATTAATATTCTGTATAGGAGTACATTCAAATGATATCTGAGCACCAATCCACTAACTGTGTGTCACATGTCCACATGTGATTGGGTGTCAAATCACAGTCCAATATTGGATATTCTGAAATCAACTGATCAATTTCAGACTACCATTGATTCGATACTTCTACATACTCTGCGGATATGAGATTCTCTGATATAAAATACTTGATGTGATGCACAGCAGAAAAAGCACTTTCGCTGACAATGCTGGGAATGTAATAGAGAGGCCCTATCTAGGTGTACTGATGGACTGATGTAGACTGTAGGTTGAAACTGTTAGCAGTGCTGATCCCACCCATACCTGACAGCTCGAGATAGAACAGTGGCTCCTCCATCTGATCGTAACTGGTATACTGGTCATTGTGTTTATGTATCGACTGAGTGCAATCGACCTTGTTGCTAGCTCAACATACCTCTTTTGCAATGCAGTTATATAGCTATTCCATACTATCAATAATCAAATTTTTGTCAGCTCCCATTCCCCATGGTAACTGATATATTCATCAGGTGATACATGTTTGGATCTTGGGAATGTCATATGTTGTGTTTCTAGGCTTTCCGGAGCTCCTGAACACCAACTGTTTCACACCACGCTACCAATGCAATCAGGCAGACTGATTACTCTGTCATGAACTGTTGTGTCATGTCCGCTGTGCTGAATCTCACTATTGACCTAAACTCACTTACGTTCTCTAAGTCTAATAGACAGGTAAACAAGAACAAAAGTGCATGCGGCTCCACCGCGCAGAACTCTCGACCAATCCACGGGATGACTGCACTCCAATCCGTCCCCACACTCCTCCAGGGTTGTATCCTGACTGGCAGTGCTAAACTCCAAAGGAAACGAAGATAGAGCTTTGCCAGAAGCTCCTCCCAAACAACGCCAAGCTAAGAATTCCTCCCAAACAATCAACCATGCCTGGAGCTCCTCCAAAGCAATCCACTGTGCCTGGAGCTCCTCCAATACAAGTATCCCCTCACTTGATATCTCTCCTGCAACTTGAAGATCCAGCCATTTCAGATCAAGTCGAAATATCCCTCCAATCTGGCGTACCACATGCACAAGACCTCCTCAACCTCAACCTCAAGCACTGTCCTCTGCCAGTGATTTGTCATATATCTTGATCCCGTAGCCATTAACCGGGACAATCAGCAATCCCGGTTCCATATGACATGATTGTGACAACTAGTTGTGTGCTTGTTCGACATCGAAGATGTGTCTCACAACAAACTCATGTTTTCGGCCTCCTCGAAACGGAAGTTACGGTCAAACATTGGCATGCCTGGTGGCCTTGCCCGCAATCCTGCGTGTGATGTCACAAATCTCCCACTGTTCACTCGTGGTATACTCTGTAAACCATTTGAACTGTTGTCGATCTCCGCAACTGTGAGAGGTGGTGGCACAGTCTAGGTACCAGCTCCCCTTCAATGGGGCTTCTCTGCCAGTAATTGTCATCCAATAGTCCTCATTAGATGTCGTTGTCGTCTCTGAGGCTGCGGCTGTCGCTGTTGGTGAGGAGCTCTCCAACGGTGCAGTGTTTGGACACTACCATGCAATCTGCCCTATCTTATGGCATCTGTATCTGTTACGGCGTAGGCAGGTACGGTGATACCTGGGAATAATAGAAGAAAGATACGGGTGGTGCGGAAGGAATTGTGTTACGGAAAGACGGAGACGTTGGAAGACGCGGAGGAAGCGGCGAGATGGTG
>Ga0307512_10002402_pt1 | contig 23807 bp, 15 predicted proteins | sample 14_EM_MG_FD_200267 | JGI IMG/M metagenome (GOLD analysis project Ga0307512, IMG submission 200267) | Populus trichocarpa ectomycorrhiza microbial communities from riparian zone in the Pacific Northwest, United States - 14_EM | ecosystem: Host-associated > Plants > Roots > Unclassified | place...
TAAGGTATTCAAAATACTGAACCAAGAGACTGGCCATTCGACTCTTTACATACATCATCACCGGGCCAGGGTGGAGGTCAATGCTGGTTCGTATGGTAGCTCGAGTGTCCTAAGTAGGCTCGGCGATAAAATGATGCTCATTGAACCGCAGTCGATTTGTGCCTTGACTTGCTGCATGTTGCCATGTATATTTGGTACAAGGTAGGTTTTGTGGGGTCCGCTGCCGCAGCGAGTGCATTACCGGTTTGGCTTTTGGCTTTCGTAGACTTCCTTAGAAAGCCACGGCGCTGGGGATAAGTTGGCACGGCTGCCTCTGCTGGGCTTATTGGACTTGACCGATTTTGAATTCCCGGAATTGGGATTGTTGGCATTAATCCAATTGCCTTTGTTATTTTCGCTGTCCTCCGGGCTTCTTCGAGGTTGCTAGAGTTGTAGGTGTACACGACTATTGAAGTCGATGCACTTCGCTTGAATTGAAGGAATGTAGTTGCAACTTGCTGACTGGCAATCGTCTTTCGGTCCTCGGTATTGCCGATTCAGGGGTAAGATCGCGCCATCGATTGTAGGTTCTCCGACTGATGATCGCGCTCCATTGACTTGTAGGAATGGTATTCGATTTCTCTTATTGATAGCGTCGAATCCTGCACTCGTGATTATCGTCGTCCTTGCCGGGGACGCGTTTCGTCCATTGTAGCTTCTCTGGCTGATGATCGCACTCAATTGACTCGTAGGAATGGTATTCGACTCAATATCTCGATCGTTTTAGGTTTCTCTCATTGGCTGGAGTGAATAGTCGCGGCCTGTAGTCGTGATAATTATGATCATCGCCGGTGACGCGTCTCGTGCGACAGTTGGTCTCTGAACTCTTCTCCGCTGCCATCAAGGTGCTCAATTGAATGATGAAACGATCGATATCCGTGCTCGCAGTAATCATGCTTCGATATGTCGTTTTTTACGGCTGTGATCTCAATTGTAGACTGAATGATGTGGCGCGTCGGTAAAGGGGTAAAACTCGTAAAATCCCGTGAGCGAAACGTATCCGTTTACTGAAAAAGCGATAATAGTGTAAGGGCACGTACGCCAGCATTTGGCCTTATAGGCATACGTATGGTAATTATGGTATACGGTTGCAAACGTGGACTCGAGTGATTGTAAATATAGGTGTATAGGTAAGATTATCGCTAGAGATCTAAGTCTCGTGGCGAGCCGACTATGTAGAATGGCCGTTACCCGGCCCTGGGTCACGTGCCGCCGTTACAATGAATCCACTTTTGTACAGTGGTATGTGATCGCGATTGAAAGTATCCCAATGTATGATAAGGGAGTTGAATGTAGTTGCCAATTTGACGAGATGTAAACATACAATATTTGCTAGCATCATTGATCATTGGCCATATGAGTAGACCTAACCAAATGATCTTCACACTGTGTGTAATACCAATTCTTCACTTCACATTCTTTCTCTTGTCTATGTGAGTAGAAGTTGTCACAACAGCCATATCAAGAGCGCTAAGAGTTCCTGGACTCAGAATTGCAGTTCTGGCAGTACGATACTCTTTTTCCGGTAAGGGGATCACACTTGCTCTCCTGTATCTCTTGACAATTTTTCTTATCCTGCTCATACTGTCAATTTCCAAATATATTGAGTTGTAATAAGTAATGTACCAACTCTAGGTTTCCGCTGTTCTGGCTGATTTGTTGCCTGTCGGATTGGTGCCTTCTGTTCTTTGCATCTCCAGAGAATTCCATGGACAGGTGGCAGTCTATGGGCTTCACAGTGAGCGGTATCTTGCTCTACCTGGCGGACAACATCCTGTCAAAAAAGCTGATTGTTGATCTTTTGCAAGAATTGAAGAACACCTGGTTGTCTGCTGCTAGTGGCAATGGTATTCAGGCTGACAAGTAGAACAGGCATGCCAGTATCTTCCGCACCACTAGGTGAAATGTTGTGGCTCAGCGGGACTTAGAACTTAGAAGTAGGTGAAGGGAATTGCCAGTATGTTACTGGTGAGGATTTCAGATATGAGAGTAGTAACCTGAAGGGATTGGGTGGTTGTGGAAATATGATGAGTGATAGTTCATCTAACAAGGCCCAAAGGCCCGTATATATACAATTTCCCATATGCACTGATATACCCCCACATAATCTGATACAAGTTCATACAAGTTCCATACACAACTCTATTCTCATACAAAACTTATACACTCCATGCTGATACAAGGTTCATACACGGCATCCTGATACAGGCCTCATAAATGGCATCCCTCTACATGTCTCACCCAGATGATCCAGGTATATATGCGATAATGGTAGTGGTGTGGTTAGATCCTAAAATTTGTCTTCAAGGAAATCCTGTCAGTAGCAACCTGTTCTCTCTACAATGTCTGGCAGAAATACTCGGTTCAAACAATATTAGGTGACAGCAGCCGCGAGTGTAGCATTCCTCTTAACCGCGACAGTATACTTGTAAAAATATTAATAATAATATTGCGATCTCGCAAAAACTTTTGACCTCATACATACAGTTGACATGGACCACAATCGACTTCGATTTTAGTACACCAAACGTCGACAACCGCTCTCTCCGCCTGCCGTCCTAAGGCTTTTGTGCATGGCACTAATCACATTGATATCTTAGATTTTTGTTTTCTTTTCTTCATACCGTGTTCACGGTAACCAGAGTATAAAATACCCAAATTCCCCTACCACTCCTTGCGAACCGGTCAGGTGGCAAAGATCCCCACCCACTACCCTTCATCCAAGCTGAGAAATGAAATGAATAAAATAAAAGACTGACCGTACCTAAAAGATCACCAAACAGAGATGAGACAAAACACAGAAAGAGAAAGAACACCGCCAGGTCAATGCAATAGGACAGGCCAGAGCGTGGTTCGTGCGGATCAACTAACTGAGTGGTATCTCTAAGAATTCCTTTCGCTCCCCTTCACTTGGGCAGGAATTTCCCAATGTCCGTCACTGCCAGGAAGCCCATCACCCCCTGGTCACATTTCTCCCTGGAGAACAGTTCAGAGATCTGCATATTCTGGCATCTGCCCACTCTCCTGCCCATTGCCTTACCGACATCTCTACTGAGCTTCTGCTGTTCTTCTTCTTGTCAAGTGCAGTGGTGAGAGTGGTGCTTGCCCATCAAGGCTGTGGTTCCTCCACACCACGTCACCATGTCATCTTCTTGGTGTCCAAAGTGTTTCAGGTATACTCCTGTTGACGCATCCCCAGAATGTAGTTGATAGAAACTTGTTGCCTAAGACTTCACCCTTGTTATCAGGATGGGCCTCTCACTTCCAACCTTGCACTTCAGTCTGTAACCAAAGTTGTGACTTCATTTTCTGGCCTTCATGTTATGGGGGTTCTTAATCCCAATAATCAATGCAACATTTATTGAAATAAGTACGGCCGCCCATCTAAATATCTTTTTCTCTCCTCGTCTTGTCCTAAGACTCAACTTCTCGTTCCTGCTCAACGAAAACTCCCAATCTGAACCTGTACCACGGACCGTCTTCTCTGTAGATATATATTGATCCCCTCGTCGTACCACAGGTCCTCGGAAAACTCCTCAAATGGTAACAAGCCGGTGTTCAAATATGGTAACACCAGGAAGTCGTGACTCTCGAGCTGAACGAAACGAAAAACCACTTGGTAGATGTGGGTTAAATTGTGCTCAGTTAAACTGAACAGAAGATTGCCGAACAACTCGACCACTTGTTGCAGTGCGTACTCGGCTTGTGTATATCTGTGTCCAGGCATACAAAGGATAATCGCGTAGGTTGATTAAGGAAGAAATAATGGCAACTTATATCATATGAGGTAAATAGATAGATAGAATGCTTAATAATATTTTAAGATCGTCTTCGGTGTTCTGATAGCTAACTTGGTGGCTGATAATTCCCAATTCCTTCAACCATCGCTTGCTCTTTATAGCCCGTACTTCTTCATAGCTCTGATAGAGTTATCTCGGCCACGCCTCCTTAGCGCCCGGCAATAACTCGCCTCAACACCCTCAGGTAATTGAGCTCATGCAATGTGGTTTGAAAGCGTTACACTCCTGATAACCATCAGGCCATCCATTGCGCAATATCAGCCCACGTATCTCAGACATCCTTTGCAATTGTACGAGTCGGTAGTTGGAACATCTATCGCCCAGGCGATAATGCTTACACCTTTTAATCCTTCATGCACATGAGTTATCAATTGCATCATAGACTTAGTCGGCGACCAACCGATGCTATGCCAATGTAGATTAATGACGCGTAAGCTCGTATCCTATACGAAGGTTACATTGCGATCCAGACTATCATAGTCAACTTGATAGTGTTCGCTCTAGGCACATTGCCTACGTCATTAATCGCTCAGTTACGTCATGCTCAGGTCGAGACTTGTCTCCAGACCGGGACGTGCTTCTCCGAATCCCATCCTGCACTTGGGTGGGGAGAAGAGCCCTCTTAATCGCATATGACTATCAACTGCCATGTGAGATTACCTCACATGTCACGCATAGTATCTAGGCGTGAACGAAGTACCCACACTTCGCACGACCAACGTGTACTCCGTTACAGAGCATGTTGCTGACCACTTGAACATTCCCATGCATAGGTGTTTTGCATATCGTGGATATGTATGCATCTTGTATCATAATTCAAGTATCATTATCGCTGTTCGGGGACTACCCCTAACATCACCCCCTTCTCCAAGACCGGTGACCCCGATGGTACATCTTAAATCAAAACAATAAACAGTAATAATAACTGCAAAATAAACAATGGTAATAATTGCAAAAATAAACAACTGCTCCACCTATGATCTCCAATCTGTGTTTCAACTTCGTTTCCCTTTTTTCTTTTCTTTGAAATCTTCCGTCCCGTTCCATTCCCGGATTTCGTTTATAAAATTCTTCCAGCATCTTCATATCATGATCCGCAACATTTTCGTACGTTTCCCAAGTATTTTCTTCTTGCGCATAATCGTTCCATTTAAGTAAGAACACATGCTCTTTAGCAGTTTCGTCCGAAGGTCCACTTGCTATTATTGTTTCCATTCCCCAATCTTGTCCGTCTGCTCCGACTTCGATTATCGGTTTCTTCGGATTGGTTCCCTTATACCGCTCTAGCAAATCGATGTTGAAAACTGGGTGGATCTTCCAAGAAATGGGTAAACCAAGCTTGCAATACCTTTGATTACTACCCACTGATATAATTTCGAATGGTCGGAACATTTTGTCTTCCAATTTCCGGCACCTATGCTTTGCCTGAATATTTCGTCCGTTTAGCAAGAGTAGCTCCCCCTTCTTGAACGGTTGGATAGATTTCCTTTTCTTGTTGTAGTTCTTTTCCATCGACTCCGTCGCCTCCGATAACCTCTCTTTAAGTTTCGTATGGATGCTGGTCACATAATGTCCGTATAATTCCGACGCTGGATTTCTGAACTGTATTTCCGTTGGCCACAAGGTTCGAGGTTCGAAGCCGTAGTTCGCATAAAAGGGAGATATTTTTGTTGCCGAATGCTTGGAGTTATTATAGGCATACTTTGCCATTGCTAACATTGAAGCCCAGTCGTTTTGTTCGTAGTTGCAGTAGGATCGTAAACACGATTCGATTACTTGGTTGATTGGCTTTGTTTGTCCGTCTCTCTGGGGATGGTAAGCCGTGGACATACTGCGTTCAATTCCCAGATAATTATATAGGTCCGTAGAGAAACTTCCCGTAAATGTTGGGTCCCTGTCAGATACCACATCCTCAGGAACGCCGTGATACTTCCATACATTCTCTAAGTAGGCCCTGGCTACCGTTGGCGAATCATTTTTCTTGATTGGAATGAAATGTGCCATTTTAGTAAAGCGATCGACTACTACTAAAATTATTGTCGCTCCTTCGGATTCAGGTAGGTCGGTAATGAAGTCCATAGATATATGTGTCCATGGTTTACAAGCCAATTCCAATTGATGTAGGAGTCCGTGTTTAGCGTGTCTAGGGGCCTTGGTCCTTTGCCAATTATCGCACTCGCTGCAATATTTCCTTATATCTCTTTCCATGTTGGTCCAATAAAAATTCCTAGACAAGAGTTCCAACGTTCGTCCTCTTCCGAAATGCCCTGTTACCTTCGAATCGTGTCCTGACTGAATTACCTGTTGTCGTAGTCCCTCCGGAACATAAATCTGATTCTTGCAACATAGTAATTCGACTGTTATTGTAAAGTTTCCGTCTATGTTTCCTCCCGATGATATCTGCTTGCAAAGGATTTTCTATTGTTCGTCTAACATGGCTTTTTCTTCAATTCTTCCCTTAGCTTCCGGTAGGAGTTGGTCCACATCTATGGCTGATATTTACATTGTTTCGTATCTGTTATTGGTGTCTAATTCCATAGCACCGACTTCTAGCCATTGACTTTTATCTAGCATTGTCTGATTTGTTGCGGAAGTTGTACCCCCTTCTCTGGAGGCGAACGCTGGACACCTAGATAGTGTATCGGCTTTGACGTTGGCAGAGCCTTGGCGGTAAAGTATTTGGAAGTTATATTGCTTAAGGTCTTCGGCCCATCGTGCTTGTCTCCTATTTAATAAAATCGTCGATTGAAAATAGGTAAGATTTTGATGATCAGAAAAAATCCTAGTTTTATGCTCAGCTCCCTGCAGATAATGACAGTATTTTCGTAACGAAAATACTATTCCTGACATTTCCTTATCATAAACATCGAAGTTAAGCTCGGCCGGAGTAAGTTTCCTTGAGACAAATCTAACCGGATGAATTTTACCGTCCTCGAATTTTTGGGATACGATGCCGGCTATTGCAAAATCCGAAGCATCAGTTTCCAGTAGAGCCGGTCTATCTGGATCGTAATGTCTCAGAATGGGAGTTTTTCCGGAAGTAAACAATATTCCGACCTTAAGGAAAGCTGCTGCTTGAGCTTCTCCCCAATGGAGGTTGACGTCATGTCTAAGTAAATCGGTAATAGGTGAGACTAATCCTGAAAAGTTATGAATAAACCTTCGGTAAAAATTCCACAAGCCAAATAACTGTTGAACTTCCATTCTGGACGTGGGACGAGGCCAATCGACAATTGCCCTTGCTTTTTCTGGGTCCATTTGCAACCTGGATCCGCTCACTATAAACCTCAAAAAGGCAGTTTCAGAAGTGTCGAAGACACATTTGTCTTTTTCGATACACATTTCATTATCCATGAGGAGCTGGAAAACCCTCGAAACCTGTTTGTGGTGTTTATCCAATGATCCCTTTGTAGCTATTAATATGTCATCTATATATGCGACAACTACCATTCCCCCATCTTCGTCGATATGGGTGTCGGTTTTTATAACTAACTCGAGTCCTAATAATGGTCTTAGAATCATATTGATTTCCCCTTGAAATGTTGCCGGTGCATTGCATAGTCCGAAAGGCATAACCAAATATTCATAGAGGCCGAACTTTGTGTGAAAAGCGGTGAATTTTTCATGACCGAAGGCCATTCTAATTAGATAAAACCCAGACTTAGGGTCGATCTTCGTAATATGTGTGGCTTCTCGAACTCGTGAAGGTAATACTTCCATTATTGGCAATGGAGTTTTATCCTTTTTCGTATAGTCATTGAGATGTCGGTAATCTATACAAAGTCTTAAACCTCTCCCATTAGGTTTAGGTACAAACAATATCGGACTTCCAACCGTACTGCTTGAAGGCCAAATCTTTCCTTGTTTAATCATCGTATCGAGATATTCGAGTAGTAACTTTTCCTTCTCTATAGACAGCTGATGAATAGGGCCCATTCGTAGTTTGTCTTCTGCTCCCAACAGTTCGATTCGATGGTCGCATCCTTGGTTATCGGGTAGTTTCTCAGCTTCCTTCGGGTCGAACAAGAGTAGATACTTATGGTAATGAGCTGGTAATCTCTGCGCAATAGAGGGACTGCTCATAACTATTGCCCCAATGTGTATGGCTGCATCATTTAACGCTATTCTTTTATCGTAGGTAATCGAATATTCAGGATGGATCTTCCCATGATTATAGCAGTCTTGCTGGCAATGAAGAAAATGCAGGTGACTGGTAGTTGTTCCTCTTGCCTTATGTTTTTCCAAATACCAAGCTGGTATCAAAGAATCTTAATGTCCGGATGTTTTGATTACTTGGAATACATGGTCGTTTTCATCATAAGACCGGTGATTGCCAAACAATACTCCCAGTGGTACTGTAAATTACCCCTCTGTTTTTAACTGAGATCCGGAAACATCTCCTGCTAAAACTGGCTTAGGTCTCGATATTACTGGTATCGAAAAAGCCTTAGCCGCCTCATGTGACATGACAAAGGAAGTGCTTCCTAAATTGAGCATACATCGTAACGGAAAGTATTTTCCATCATAGTCGATAAAGAATCGGTAAATAGGTCTTTTTCCAATTTTAGTGGATGAAACTTTTTTAATCTTCGGATGGCTTGCTGGTTGATAATAGACGAACTCTGTAGACGAATTTTGTGTTTTACGTACCCCCAATATGGGCTCTGAGGCTTTTCATTTTGACAGTACTATCAGGCTTCCAACAACAGTATGACCGCAATGGGTTGACGTAGGAGTTTTTACTGAATGTTTCTATTTTTGATGTATTCGTATTTCCTTACGGGCCAGCCGTTTCGATCTCCCGATCATCCTCAGAGGAAAAATTTTTCAACAATGGAAAAGTCCTCCACTGATTGCCTAAAAAAAACTAATCCGAACCCTCTGGTGAATCCCACCAATTTCCTTCCTCTTGTAATTCTGGCTCCAGTTCTTTTTCTGCTTCATCCAGATATTCTTCCTCCGAATTGTCAGAATCATCCGAATCACATGAACCGTCAGATTCGTCTGAATCTTCTGAGTCGTCCGAATCCGAGTCATCGCTGGATAACTCCATAACCGCTATCTTCATTTTCTGATAATCTTTGGCTTTCGGTATACTTGCTGTTCCTTTGTCTAGCTTAATTGGGCTTTGGCAATCTTTGACCCTATGCGTTCCACTTCGGTCCGAAGGCCAGGCACACCTCAAGCATTCTCCCCCAGCCTTTCTTCTGCTTAACTCTGTAGAATCTATTCCTTCAGTTTTGCTGAAATCCTTTTCAGATCGATTCTTTTTAACTATAAATCTATCCTTCATATCCCTTTTGGATTTCCGGAATTGATCTTTGTGTTTCCGTTCTGGTTCGTCTTCTTTTGAGTGTTCGTACTTGGATTGCTTTGATTTGTTATATGTTCTGAAGGAAGCTTTTAGGCCCAAGTTCTTCCTTGCAGCTTCCCATTTTGCTGCAGTTCTTCCTGCATTGGTGACAATGGTAATTATCTCATTATCGGTTTTTCCTGTCAGATCGACCACATGCATTTGCTCCAGAATTTTCTAAGGTAATCTTTCTAGAATTAATTTTTGCAAAGCCGCTCCAGAGTCCATAGCGTTATCGTTAAAGGTTTGGATTTTGGCGAACATGTCGCGGATACATCCCTCATAACGGACCTCCTCAAGACTTGCGAATGCCTCATCCTTGGCGTCTTTATCTTCGATTCTTAATTTGAGTGCGTTCACAGATCCCGTCATTGCCTTAGGATGAGTGCCATTTAGGGTTCCCTTAAGCCATTGAATATGCCACGACGCTGCATAACTCTCCATTAGAGATCCGATCTAATCAATGGTTCGTAGGTTCTTAGGGAATTTTTCTCGTTGGTCTTCGATATATACTTGAACTAACACCCACCAAGTATCAAAATCTTCTCCTAGTTTCCCAAAGAATTTTTTAGGTTCCTTAATTTTAATGGGTTTGGCCAATTCTAATTCTGTAATGCGTCTTTGTATTCTTGACGGGCGCCTTCCTCCGTTTCCTTCTTCGCCAGATGGTGGATCTGGTGGTGGTGGTGGATCTCCTTCTCCTGTGCCTGCAGGTCCGTCTCCGTCTACTCCTGCGGCAGCTCCGCCGTCTGCTCCTCCGGTTGCTCCTCCGGCCGCTCCGCTGTCTGCTCCTCCGGCTGCTCCGCAGTCTGCTCCTCCATCTGCTCCTGCATTACTTCCGGCTGCTCCTCTGAGCTGGGCATGCCAGGAATACTTGCTCCCTGTATCCCTGAGGCTTGACTCTGTTGGGGATCTATCAAAAGCTGGCAGTCTTTGTGTACCCGAGGGTCCTGCCACTATGCTAGGCCTTCTACCATTATATGGTGATGACTGTGAGAATGTGCATTCTTCCATCGCAGTAGTTAATCCGGTATTAACCTCAGTCATCTGTTTTTTATGATCTTCCATTGCGCTTGCATGTCGTTGTACCTCTAACTTTGTAGGGACTTGTTTTAACGAAAGCGTGATAGCTGCTGTTGTTTTAGTTACTTCATCCACTCGTTTTGACAACAAGGATAGTCCTTTCTGTGCTGATTGGATAGAAGATTTGAACGCCAGTAATTGCAGGGCATTATCGGATATCCTTTTGCTTAGAGCTCCTAGCTCACTTCGCATTCCTCCAAACATATCCGAGGCCTCCTGTACTATCTGATTATCCTGTGACTGAAGCACATGGATTCCTGAACAGAGTTCCTGAAGCATAGCTTCCTGAAACCTCGCTATAGTACCGACTCCAGAAATCTCGGAGTCTACTCGAATTTGTTCCGTTTAAAGTCGACTTTCCATTATAACGATCCCGTTTCTGACTGAGTTGAACTCCTCCTGTAAAACTTCCTTTTGTTCGTTAAATGCCTCGATGACAAGGACGATTTGTTGAGCGAGTTCCGACAATTGCTTTTGCACTAAGTCGATACTCGGTTCCAGCATTTCTATTTCCCCCTGTCACTCCATCGCTTCTTCTAGTTCATCTTGCTCATTGATTAGCAAATCTTCCCTTCGAGCGGCCTCTATTCTTTTTTGATACCCTAGGCACCATTCTGGAATTGGTTTTGCTGGTTGGGACCGAGGTTTCTCCACTCTCGAACTGCTGGGGGCTAACGCATTGCTGGTGAACGTTAGTCGTCTTCGAGGGGCCACCATCCTGAATGAGATGACTATAATCTGGTGGTAGAATGACTCTGTTTAATTCAACTGCAGCTTCGTCTCCATGTGGGCACCCTTCCAGCTGACAATGGTCGATACAATGTCTCTGTAGAATGTAAGAGTCTTTTTTGTTAACCTTACCCAGAAACTTATAGCTGTAGCACTCAGTTAGAAAGCTACACTTCTGGCAATACACCGAGGGGCTTTTTTCCTCGATATTGAATAACTGGCAGCTGATGCAGAAACAATTCCGCCTCTGGCAATGTTCGTTGCAAACTCTCCGACCCAAATTGAAGCATCAAAAGTTGTCTTCGCACCTCAGGCACTCCGAACTCATATAGCAGATTGGTCCTCGGTTATCGATTATAATGAGATTCAATCCTGGTTGCTGGGGATTCCGGTAGAAGTATGCTCCAGTTTTATAAAGCTCCTTATACAGGTGTAATAGCTCCGGCGTCATATAAGCGGAAGCTGATATCGCAAAATTCCTCTATCAGATAACAGCGTAGAGTACTTAAAATATTGTACTGTTACGGGGGTTCTTAATCCCAATATTCAATTCAACATTGATGGAAATAAGTACGGCCGCCTATCTGAATATCTCTTTCTCTCCTCGTCTTATCTTAAGACTCAACTTCTCGTTCCTGCTCAACGAGAACTCCCAATCTGAACCTGTACCACAGACCGTCTCCTCTTTAGATATATATTAAATCCCCTCGTCGTACCACAGGTCCTCGGAAAACTCCTCGAATGGTAACAAGCCGGTGTTCAAATATCCTTACACCAGGAAGTCGAGACTCTCGAGCTGAACAAAACGAAAAACCACTAGGTAGATGTGGGTTAAACTGTGCTTGTGTAAACTGAACAGAAGATTGCCGAACAACTCGACAACTGGTTGCAGTGTGTACTTGGCTTGTGTATATCTATGTCCAGGCATACAAAGGATAATCGCGTAGGTTGATTAAGGAAGAAATAATGGCAACTTATTTCTTATGAGATAAATAGATAGATAGAATTGTTAATAATATTTTAAGATCGTCTTCGGTGTTCTGAAAGCTAACTTGCTCGCTGAGAATTCCCAATTCCTTCAACCATCGGCTGCTCTTTATAGCCCGTACTTCTTCATAGCTCTGATAGAGTTATCCCAGCCACGCCTCCTTAGCACCCGGCAATCACCCGCCTCAACACCCTCAGGTAATTGAGCTCATGCAATGTGGTTTGAAATGGTTACGCTCCTGATAACAATCAGGCCATCCATTGCGCAATATCAGCCCACTTATCTCAGACATCCTTTGCAATCGTACAAGTCGGTAGTTGGAACATCTATCGCCAGGGCGATAATGCTTACGCCTTTTAATCCCTCATGCACCTGAGTTATTAATTGCGTCATAGACTTGGTCGGCGACCAACCGCTGCTATGCCAACGTAGATTAAAGACGCGTAAGCTCGTATCCTATACGAAGATTACATTGCGATCCAGACTATCACAGTCAACTTGATAGTGTTCGCTCTAGGCACATTGCCTATGTCATTAATCCCTCAGTTACGTCATGCTCAGGTCGAGACATCTCTCCAGACCGGGACGTGCTTCTCCGAATCCCATCCCGCACTTGAGTGGGGAGAAGTGCCCTCTTAATCGCGTATGATTATCATCCGCCGTGTGAGATTACCTCACATGTCACACATCCTATCTAGGCGTGAACGAAGTACCCACACTTCGCGCGACCAACGTGTACTCCGTTACCGAGCACTTTGCTGACCACTTGAACGTTCACATGCATTGGTGTTTTGCATATCGTGGATATGTATCCATCTTGTATCATAATTCAAGTATCATTATCGCTGTTCGGGGACTACCCCTAACACTTTAACTGTGCCGTGGCCTCCGACATTTTCTCAGGGATCTATCTTCCCCTGTTCGTGACGAAGGTATGTCCTCATGCTGGTACTGTTTATCCTTAGGCATGTTGGGGCATGGTTGCTTTGCAGTCGGCAACTTCTTTCCGGGGATGCCTGAGTGCCCAGGAACCCAGTGAATATCGACTTTTCTGCTGTGCCCATTCCGGATGACCCTGGCAATATCATTAATTGCTGTTGCAAGCTGGTGCCCCGGTGCTGCGTCCAAATGCCTTGTTCATCTGATGGCTTCCAACCAATCACTGAAAATCACCAATGCCATGACTCCGTGCACATGATGAGCCTTGGCTCCTCCAACTGACTTTAAACATGCAATTTTGATTGCCCATAGCTCTGTGTTGAACACATCCATTCTTCCTGTACCAAGGTTGCTGTGGAAGACATCTTATCCATCACTGTTTAAACACATCACTGTAACTCTGTTAAGACCAATTCATGGAATCAGCCCATCCATTGATGGGTCGTACCATCCATGGACAGGGCAGTTCTATGAATATAACACCCAAAAAAACAAACTTCCAATTAAATTTGCCGCACTAAGAGGACTTTTGAGAGCTTGTAATTGAAATGTTTGTAAAGTCAACCTAGTGCAATAATTACAGATGAAGTCAGTAAAGCTGTGAAGCCAGTGAACCCAGCAAAGTCATTAATTATCCACTATATATATCTCTTTAAGTTCAAACTACAGAGAAAGAAAGAGAGAAACAAAGAAGATAGGTCGTATAAAAGTGAAGCAAAGTCAAATCAAGTGAAATAAAACTAACTCTACTGCAGCCCACAGTTACCCCTGCTCTTACTACACCAGAATGCAGTAAATCTTATGCCCAACAGGACAATGAAGTTAAAAAGCAGAAGTATTTGGAAGATAGAGTGGAGGACCTGGAAGATGAATTGGCTTTTTTGAATAGTTACATAGCTGATGCTATTCATCAAATGAATGAGCTAAGAAACATAGTTCAAAGTCTCCTAAAGGGTTCAGTAAGTCATTTGCTAGAGTATACTGTGTAGATAGTGAGGAAGTAGTTAGCAGTATACTTTGAGCAAAGTGAAGCGATTTTGATATGTATTTAGATAGAAGTGAACTGAAGGCAACTTTTAATGGAGATTTACAACTGCAAAGTGAAGCTGACTATTTGATTTTTATAATAATAAGGATGGGTACATGCATATGAATTGTCCACACAAAGTATTCTTATTGGTTGATTGGTGTTAAGTGGTCTCTCTTAGAATATAGGTACAGTATGCCAGTCTAGCGAGACCCGAGCTAGCCGGCACCAGATTGAGATATATGTTTGGAGATCACAGCACTAGGTGTACTGCTGTCATGTCAGTGGGAGGCACAACATTGCTTGGATGAAATGCCAGCAAATATACTGCACTGCAAGACTGGGTATTGGTGAGGGCTTGTAATCCGTTTTAGAAATGGCACATACTTTGAATGTGACATAAGTATGCAGACATCAAGCCATTGCTCCAGCCAATGTCTAGTATAGCGATAAGAAAGGATCAGCCCTGGCTACGCCAGTTGAGGCCCCTAGAGCAACCCATCCTGCCGATACTACATATTGCCTTTACGGGAACAGTCAGGATAGCCGTTGTTCATGTTTCGGACGAAACGTATCTTCACCATAGTATCTCATGAAACAAACCTGTAGTTGGGCCTCTATGAAGGCTTCCCGTTTGGTTGGACAGACAATAGCATTCTAGTAACAGGGACTTGGCTATTGGTGGAGATGTTCTCAAAGGGTTGAAGCTATCTACACCCCGGTTGTCAGCTCTACCAAATCATTGTGTGCCTGTGACTAGATGTCCATCGCCAGCTGCGTATCACTTTGGCATATTATCCGTAGGAGCATTCCTGCCATGTCAGAGCTATGAAGTGTCAAGGTTTCATGGCTCAGAGTTCTAGGGGTTATAAAAACCAATCAAAGACTCTGGGAATGCAGATATTGCAACAGGAACATGAGACTCGAAATTCGCAATTGCTCTTGTCAATAGAGGTTGGTGCCAAACCCAATTGGTTGTTTTGTAGACTGGAGGACAATTGAAGAAAGAATCTGTGCTCCACCAGACCTCTTGTTTATATACAACATTCGCGAATGTCATCACCTGAACTCACTTGTTCCATGATATATTGAATCGTCACCCAACTATGTACACAACCCTATTTCCATATTTCTTATCATACCATTATCTCGCCATATTCACATCACAACTGCCCAAACCTGATTCCTTCCAACGAAACCTGATTCCTTCTAAGCACCCAGCATTCCGCATTTAACATCTTCCAATCGTCACTCTTCCTCCCATCCACGCTCGACACCCTTGTGACACTAACTCCCTCTATTGAATGCTTAGTACCTACGAAGCTCATTACCCGGGCATGCCGGATTGTTGTGTATCGAACTTGGTGATAGCTTTCAGTCTGTCCACAGTGATTGCAGAATCCCAGCACATGTGAATGTAACGCTTCCACAAGTGTTAGCAACGGTTCCATATTCCTGGTTTGGTTCCAGGTGCCGTTCCAACAGGGAACCAAACCGTTGCGACCAGTCTCACCACACGCAAGCTGGGACCGTTGCAATTGGGCCTGTTTTACCGCCAAATACCTGTCATTGTAACATCAGAAGTGTGTCTCCAACTACGTATGTGTGTTCTAATCCTATCATGACAGGTTTAGTCAGCACGTTGTGCCATTTCATGGGCTGATTCACCTCCCACATTCAGATCAGCGATACAACCAATATTGGTTAAATCTCGAGAACAAAACCTGCAAGCATCGCTCGCAACTTGGCGCGGTTTCGCAGCTATTCTACCAATATTGGTCAGATCTCAAATCTGAAAACGGGAGGTGACAGAGCAATAAAATTTCCCCAATCTATGTAATAACCATCTCACGGCACGATCGGAACTGAAATACTTCATTGTTGCTATAGTGGTAAGAACCGTGGGGCTGGATCGATGGTCTGGATCCAACCAGGCCAGAAAACCACCTTACTATGTCCGGGCTGGGTATCAACCCCGCCAACACAGAGCTGGTCACATTCCTTGGCGGTTCCCAACCCGGACCAGGGTCTTGGTTCCAGTTCTAACTCCAACCAAATCTGGGGAACCCAGTACCATTGCTACCACTGCTGTCCGCTTCACCGGATATGCAGTTCCTTCCAAAACACGCCGGAATCATCCATTCAGTCCATTAAGAAGTCCTCCTGTTCTTCGACTATCACTGCAGGTAGAGATGGTTCAATTTGTCTTGGGAGTAGATCTTTCGAAACTTTGCTTAGGCAAGACATTGGTTGAATTTAGCGGTTGTGGTGGTCCTTGGGTAGGTAGAATCGGTAGGCCCATGGGCCAATGACTTCCGTGATGCCTAGTGATGCTACATTTTTGCATTTCAATTTCTTGCCAGGTCCTTGTGTTGCAATATTCCTGGCGTCCATCAATACCCTGTTCCCTGGTTTCAACTGCACTCCTGCACAGCAGCACATATCTGCTTGTTCCACGTGGATCGACTGAGCTCTGGCCATGTCAGCTTTCACTTGTTCGAAGACTTCATTCATCCTTTCGGTGAGGGTATTAGTGTTTAATTGCCGGATATCATTGACATTTTGGACTGAGTGTTGGCTAAAATTCATTCTCCAGTGGAATCAACAGTTCCCAAAACATGGAGAATATCCTGTTCTTTCCGAGGCATGATTGTTTGATGCAGACTCTGCTATCGCTAGCCATGATGTTCAGTTGTCTTGTTGATGGTTAATAAACGCCTTTAGGTACTGCTCCATGATGGCATTCATTCATTCCCTCTGACTATCAGTCTGTGGGTGGAAGGCTGTTGAGAGTAATCATTCAGTTCCCAGCCATTCACAGACGTATCTCCAGAGTTCCGAGGTGAACTGAGGTCCTCTGCATGATACAATAGTGTCCGGTAAGCCATGAAAATTGAATACATCATGAATGGATAGTTCTCCCAGTCGTTGTCCGTGCGTATCGTCTCGAGATGGCACCAAATTCTTCGTCTTTGACAACCTATCGAGTACCACCCATATGGCATTGTCCCTTTCGCATTCTGGCAGCCCTACCCCAACGTTCATGCTCTGGTCTTTCCATGGTCGTTGTGTTCCATCCAGTGAGTTAAGCCATCGATGTGTTTTTTAGTTGCGGGGTTTACTGCCTTGCTATACATGGCAATTTCGAACGTACCTTTCCACCTCCCATGCTCAGGCCAAGCCACTGGTGATTCGTCTTGCTCAGGTGCAGAGTGGAGGCGCATCCTGGGTGTCCGGCTATTGGTGAATCATCGTGTTCATGTGTCAATTTGGGCTTATCTGAGTCTTCCTTGATGATGCGATCAGTTGCGTTTATGCACAATTGTTCACTGCTGCGGAGTTGGCAGTCTGTGCATATGTTTTGAATCAAGTTCCACAGTTCCCTGGGGTCAATGTCATCCTCATCTCACTTCACTACTCCTGTTAATTCTACCAACAGTCCCTGTTGTATTCATTTGTTGAGGTTTCCTCTCTTGAGCACGATTTGCTGGGTATTTTCTTCCCCCCCCTGAAGAGAGATATCCCCTGGCATTCTGGTGAGTATATCAGGCTTCTGTCACTGCATTCCCGTACGGGAAATAACCTTGAACTTGAATCTTGACCGGAAATCGGACCGCCTTATTTGCTGTCTATGGTGTACCTTTGACCTTATGAAGTATTCCAGGATCTTGTGGACATTCCATATTGTGATTGGGTGTGCTGGCCCCTCGGATTGTGGTCTCTATTGCTCCAGTGATATCACGATGGCTTCCAATTCTTGATGATAGATTTAGCACTTTTCTTCCGCAGGTGTGTGCTATTTGGAAATAAATGCTCCCGGGTGAAGGTCTCCCTGATGGTAGTAGTTTGATATTGCTGGTGTGGATACGTAACCGGATGCATCCGTTTGGATAATGAGTTCCTTTTCATAGTTGAAATACGCTAGGACTGGGGCAGGGATACATGCTTCCCTCGAGACTGCAAATGCAAATATCAAGTCGGGTTCCCAGTCGCAATGTAAAAGCTTTTTCGTTAATTTTGTCAATGGATGGGCCGCATTGCAATAACTCTGACCGAAACTTCGGTAGAAATTGGTGTTACAATGTCATCTTGGGGCAACGTAAGCTAGTCATGATGGTGCGGCCATCCGGCCACTCCTGATGGAGATAATGGCATTGTGGGAGGGTAGGGTGTCATGGCGTCAATTGCTGGGCCTGAGGGCATGCCTGCCGATCTTGGCCTGACATCATGTCACTGTACTTACCATATTATATAAGAGAAGTTGTTCTCCGTGTATATAGACAATTGGACAACTCTTGAACTCATAAGTTTAACAGGTTATGAGCCCGGCAGTCCCTATCATCTAATTTGTATTTATACCAGATGATCTGCAAGAGCCTGTACACCATTAACCCTCACACTGAAACTCAACGCCATTACGATCTCACAATGCCTTCCTCCTCATCTGAACCCGCCTGTGGCCAAACTAAGTAGGGTCACATCCCCAAACTCATTCACACGAACTACGACGAATGGTCAGAAAACTTAATGCTTGCCCAGTGAGCCATGACAATAAACGGAGTGGTCACCGGAGGAAATCTTGAACCGCAAGCCCTCAAATTCGATTACGATGACAATTATGACAAATGGATGGGGAAAGCACCCACAGCTGCGCCAATAGTGATACTTTCCAGTTCCCCAGAAGTACAGCGTATCATTAAACGTATAAGAAACCCTCACGAGATTTGGAACATGCTAGAGACCAACCTGGACCCCACCGGCTCATTCATCGGCAAACAGGACATTCTCCACCATTTCCGTGCTTGCCAACCTCAACATGATGAACCTCTTGAAGCGTATATCACTAAAGGTAGCAAATCCCACCGACCACTGGACAATCCAGACAATGCAATCACCAATCGCAATTTCTGCAGACCAATATTCACAGCACTGCCATCACAGTATGCCATGTTATTAATGGTCCTGAAGCATACAAGACTCTTACCTACAGCTGAAGAAGCCATATATGATCACCTAGATGAAGAACTTAAAACTGGTCTTACCAATGAACTCGGAGATGCATCCAGTTAGGCCGCCCTTTTCATCTAACGTGGTGGCTACCGCGGCTGAGGGCGAGGCCATGGACGTGGTGGACACATTGGATGTGGTGGACTCAGTAGAAATGGAGGAAGTGGTGGCAGCAGAATTAGCCATCAGAGTAAGTGCACCTAGTGCAAAATTGACAGTCACACCATAGCTGCATGCAGACAAAGGAAATACACTCAGGATGGAGATAACAGCGGAGGAAAGGATGAGCGCATAGGTTACTAGTTTGGTCTTCCATGCCACGTCAATTTCAATTGTGGCGCCCACAAACCTGTCCAAGAGTGGTGGAGAGACAAGGAAACTACCGCTACTGGAGCTCGCACTACAGCCGGACACTACATCCTTCTTGACTGACTCCTCATATGCTCACTCCCACCGTGGTAGCTCCGACGTTGGTCATTGACTCCTGGTTGTATCACCACATGTGCAATGACCGTAGCATGTTCACTAGGTTCAAAAAGCTCTCACTTCCTAAGCCAATTCATCTCGGAGACAATACCTTAGTTATCACCTTGAATTGCCGCTTTGTTGCCATACAGGGCTACCAAGTGTTATTTCTCCATACCCCTACCTTGTGACTCTCACAGTTATCGATCTGCCAGTTGAATCAGGGTAGGCATTCGACGAGAGTTCGCAACAGAAAATGCCACATTGCTGTGTCATGTTCCTGCACTGTCGCCGGAATACTGATCAGTGGCATGACTATCACAGCCCCTGTGATGTCACTCCAATTGATGTGTAACGAATACGAAATCAACAGACAGAGAGAACACTCACTCCAAGAGTATTAATCGCAAAACATTCAATGAAGCCAATGATTGAATTTCCAAATCCACCTGTGGTGGCAGCCATAACAGTGTCCACTTGGATGTCTCTTACAAACTCATAGTCAAGATTATGTCACATGCCACGACCTCATATATATCCTTCCGCCATGAAGTCTCTGATTGGCGGATATAGATTGGCTGATTGAATGCGCACAATCCGCATCCACGCCAAGGTCAAACAAAGGTTCATCAGAGTGGCAGTCAAACACACTACGAAGATTTTTGAACTCCTACACTCAGATGTATGCAGTCCCTACTCTACACCAAGATTCGGAGACACTCGGTATTATATACTTTTCATCAACGACTACATGTTGCATACATATGTATGGCTACTCCCAAAAACGAAAGCCGAGACCTGGACCTCCGCCAACCAGTCATTCCTGGCCCGAATTGTGGCTAGGTCCCAGGGCTAGCAAATCAAACAATTCTGGCGTGACAATGGTGGTAGAGAGTATGACAAGAAGACCTTCCGATTTTTCCTTGCAGCCTGCGGTACCGCATACTAGCACCTCCCTCCATATTCCCACCATTACAATTGTATTGGCAAATCAATGATCCGGACATTCACTGAGAAGGCTTGAGTGTTGAGGATCAATTCCCAGGCCCCGATTCGGTTCTTGGGAGAAGCGGGTAATAGTGCGGTCTATCTCCACCAAAGATGTTCAAAAGCAGCCCAATCCAAAAGAGCTGTCCAGGATGGCCATCAAGCACCGTCCAACACGCCATACGAGATGCGGCATGCCATTTGTAAACCTATGCACGATGCTTCCGGTAACGAAATATCATATGCAGCTCCTCTCCATAACTTGGGTCCATTTGGATGTTACGCAAGCTGATACATCCCGGAAGTGCAATGCTGAGGCAATTTCACCCCGAGGTCAAAGCCATGCAGGATGGTTGGCTACGCACATGACTCAATGACCTGATGAATGATATGGGACGCAGAATTGAAGAAGGTGAAAGCCCAATCCAAAGTAAGCTTCGACGAAGAGAGAAAGGCCTACGTATCCTGTCAGCATGCATGCAATGAGATAGATATGTTTGGACTACCAGAAAAAGAGGAATATATCCAGGGAATTGATACCTGAGATGAGCCGCACCCAGGACAAGCTAGTCAACTTATGCATGTAGGTAGGAGATCCATATCTCGCATGCATACACCTCCTGGTGAGGAAGCAGAAAGCATCGCCCACAGCTGCATCCGCATCAAAGAGGATCAGACTGCCCAGTGTTCGCCAGCTGAAGCAGAAGACATCGCTCCCAGACGGCGCCCCTGCCGAGATAATCGGACTCCCCGGAGGTTGGGTGTAATCGAGAAATCCAGCCAAGTACTGGCAGCATCTTTCGCCCCAGATGCACCAATATTGAGACGTCTCATAAGAGGTCAAGGTAAAGCCTCAGTGGAAGAATTACCGGGATCCATCGAAGATTCATTCACATACACGGGAGATATGGAAAGTACCCAATGAGGTCACTGCGCAAGCGCCATAGGTGAACAAGGCACATCGATCCTGATCAATAACACATTCTCCACTCTCAACTCTAGAGGAGCATTGCCACTGCATGTTAAGCGGATTGGCTCTCATTGGGTTGACAAGTCTAATCACAACGCTGATAGGTCCACACGGTATAACGTATGACTCGTCAAAGGAGGTTATGAGAAGACAGATATGGGTGAGACTTATGCCCCTGTCAGGAAGCTAACTTCATATCGGTATCTCATCTCTCATATATGGGGAGAAGTGTGAAATCTAGACCACTTGGATGTAGTTACAGCTTTCCTAAGCCCCGAAATCGACAATACCAACATCTCTATGTTTTGGCCAGCAGGATATCCAGAAGGCCTCAACGCACCAAAGATTATTATCAGACTCAGGGAGGCTCTCAATGGTCTTAAACAACCTCCATGGATGAGAGATGACAATATCAACGCCTTTGTACTCCCTGTTCAGTTCACACAATCTCTTGCCTATCCTAAGCTCAATCTCCGTAGTAATGTAATGCTCATACTCTGGTATGTCGACGATATCTCTATTATGGGGGTGTATACCCTAAGTGACAATATACTGTTACTGGGGTTTATACCCTAAGTAACGCAACTAAGTATCTGCAGATACCAACGTAAGTACTGAGTCCACGGCCGTGGATTCTTGTCTGAACTATCCTTGTATTCCGAGCTACCATTGCCCTCGGATTCCAACTCAATTATCTTCTTTACAAAATGTGCCTTCGCCTTACGATAATCCTCTGTTCGTTTGTTTAAATAAATGGATCGAACGCAATCCGTCACTCTATGTGTTAGGGGTCGTCTCCTAGCAGCGATAATGATACTTGAATTATGATACAAGATGCATACCTATCCAGGATATGCATAACACCTATGCATGTGAACGTTCAAGTGGTCAGCAACATGCTCCATGGCGTGAGAACATGTTGGTCGCGCGAAGTGTGGGTACTTCGTTCACACCTAGATACTATGCGGGACATGTGTGGTAATCACACACGGCAGTTGATAGTCATATGCGATTAAGTGAGCTCTTCTCCCCACCCGAAGGCGGGATGGGATTCGGAGAAGCACGTTCCGGTCTGGAGACAAGTCTCGACCTTAGCATGATGTAACTGAGGGATTAATGACGTAGGCAGGGTGCCTAGAGCGTGCACCACTAAGTTGACTCTGGTGGTCTGGATCGCAATGTAACCTTGTATGGGATACGAGCTCACGCGTCTTCAATCCACGTTGGCATAGCTTCGGTTGGTTGCCGATACAGTCTATGACGCACATCAGCAAAAAATATTTCCGTCCGGGCGGAATGGCTCCGTGAGAGTGTACGCGCTCCGTCAGAGCCGTCAGAGACACCCCGGTGGCGGATTACTCCGCGCCCGGCGTCAATTCAAAGTGTCGCGTTCCATATCGCCCTCTGATCGCTGTTTCACCGTTTCTTCTCGTTCTGTCGGTCTCCTATTTTAAATGATAACTCTGGCGTTGTGGCTAACTGTGACTATACGTCGGAATGGGTTCATTGGGTACCCGCTTGCATCGGGATTGCAATGCGATGGGTGACGCTGCGAAAATCTCTCCTCGCGTTCCTTTTACCTGCGCGCAAATGCAATTCTCTCTTTACTAATTATACGGGATTGCAAGGCGATGGGTGACGCTGGGAATATCTCTCCTCGCGTTTGTTCTACCTGCGCGCAAAATGCCATTCTCTCTTGACTAATTATGCACATCATTCCACGTCGCCAGGTCTATGTGGCTATTGACAATCCATCGTTCGTTCCGTCCGTCTCCTGTCATACTACTAGTAGCTATCTCTGGAAAGACGTGCGCGCAGCCGACAATATTTCCCACGCTGAAAACTTTCAAAGCAATGGCTGCCGGGGCTTTTCTCACTTGTACAAATTTCGAGACGGGATCCAAGTTACCCGAGTTTTCAGGTATTGAGGTGAGCGCCAGGGCTAACCAGTACTCAACGAAAGCTCCATCATCGTTTAGGAGGTTGATTTTGAATAGTCGTTGCGGTTGCCACGGAAGACGCCCATTCAGCGCGCCATAACACCTCCCCAGGCGTTGCTTTACCCACACCCAGTCGTTCCGTTGATCCCCTCCGCACCAGCTCTGGCTTCCTGTGCATCGACACATGTGAGATATGCGTTCACCATCTAAACCCTCACCTTGAACGTTAATACCATGGTAAATACAGAGCTCCATTGCGTGCAGTTTTTCATCCGATATATACGCCTTGTTACGACTGCTATGCTTGATAAACTCCCGCGGGCCGCTGTATATTGCCACGCGGTGCGTTGCGTCTTGTGTATTGTCGAGTGATGCTCTGAAGTCTTTGATCATAGCGTCAGGATGCTTTCCATCACGGCGGTTTTGGGGCCCCATGAATTCGGGCTTCGCATATGACTGGGAGCCCAGGGGGGCAGCCAG
>Ga0307512_10002403_pt1 | contig 23806 bp, 33 predicted proteins | sample 14_EM_MG_FD_200267 | JGI IMG/M metagenome (GOLD analysis project Ga0307512, IMG submission 200267) | Populus trichocarpa ectomycorrhiza microbial communities from riparian zone in the Pacific Northwest, United States - 14_EM | ecosystem: Host-associated > Plants > Roots > Unclassified | place...
CGGACACGAACGTGCCTTCAGAGTAAAATCGGAGGGAGCGTAGAGGGTACGGAACTGAGGCTCCTTGCCATGTGCGGGACTGATGCGAGCCAGGCGCCTGCACTTCCCTGCTCCCAATGGTTCAAGTTTAAATGAAGGCGCGCGAGAAGGCGTGAATGCTCACTTATCATACGGTCCTTGAGGTGCCTTACGTGCATCAGACGTTCCCAGGACGCCTCTGTTCCCCTAGCGAGCTCTACTTGTTCTTGACTCAATAGATAGGCATATACCTGGGACGCTCTCGGGGGAAGAAGCACTGGCGACCCGATGTGAGTCGCAAGGGACGAAATTATCAGGATCCGCTTGCCTTTGAGTTCATTGGGGGTGTCTGTGCATTGGAGGTACCTCCATCCAGGCCTAGTAGTCGCGTCCGGTGGTTCTAGTTGGCCCCGAACAGGGCTTGGTTGAAAATATTGAAGCGGGGTGGTCATGATTTGACTCAAAGGCTTCCTGAAGCCTACGCGTATTGTGTGGAAGTCAGGTTGAAGGCAAAAAACGTGCTTTGACCTCTACTTGGCCACACGGGAGATCGAGAAAGAGTCGGTGAGCTCATAACCGGATCGGGGAAGCTGTAGGGTTATCACAGGCTGTCCCCACACCCACAACGTCCATCCGGTTTTCTGACAAACAATTGGCGTAAACGTCCCAAAAACGTTTCCTGCGTCCCGCTCGCGCACATTCCGGTGATGTCGTCGGCTTTGGCAAGATATGAGGCCTTTCTCGTGAACAATGTTTCCGTCATCTCAAGCCTCGAGTCCTCACTCCGCTCCGTGACGTGGATTTTACCAGGAAGGTTCAAGGATGCTGAGCTCACGTCGGAAGCGTGTGCGTACTCTAACCTCCGTCCCAGAATTCCGCTTGATTTTTTGTTTCAGTGGCTGCGTTGCTGAACACGATCAGCCTGTACCATGACACGCTGCTCAACAGGGTCATGCAGTCGGATCCCAAGTACAAGCCCCTTATCCCATCTTCCCCCCACTATCGATACACGCGCGCATGGGTCAAAAAGGACTCGGGGTACAAGTGGTTTGCACGAGCCCTCGAAGTCCTTCGTTACCTCCAGCTGTTGATCGAAATGGGTTTGCGACGGAAAACTTCAAACAGGGTCCGCTGGAGAGCCGTGGTTCTCATCGAATGCGTCAAGTACGTCTTAAATTCTCACCCGTGTTAATCCCTCGCCCGCATCAGATCCTTATCCTTGCCCCTGAATCGCCAGGGCAATTCTACGGTTCGCCCTATTGCGTATAACGAGGCGTCCCTTGGTCGGTCCCCCGGTACCTGAAAGAGATTTCGACATTGCATCTCTTCCACCCCCTTCCAACTCTTCGTCTCCGACTCTGGCACCTTCCTCGCCTTCTCCATCCCCGCCCCAGACCCCGGACCACCTCAAGAACAACCATGTTCCGCTACAACCCCACTATCTCCTGGTCCCACCGCCTCCCCCTGCCACAGCTGTCTCACCAATAGACGACTTCTTGCTTCCGAAGGCCCTCTGTACTTCATCTGTAAAGGCGCCGTTTGCCATCATGAAGCCTTTGTCCAGTCCTAGGGACTGGGTTGTCGAATGCTTGTACATCTTGCGGCCCCTCATCTATGGTAAGGTATCCCGCGATGCCCTCAGGGTGAATTATGCTCATCACCTCCAAGCTATCATGTTGTCTCGTGACCAAGCCGGCAGCAATCCACTGGTTGTTTCGATTGCGTTGGAAATGATTGCGCGAAACCTTCGTCGAAAGGCATCTGCTTCTTCGTCGTTGGAGCGATCGGAGTACGCCCGGAGAGACAGAGAGATCCTGTGGTATTTATTCCGCGGCAATATCTGGCGCAGCTTTACGCGGTATTGCTTCCGTTTTATTACCGAGTATGCAACCAGTCTGATCCCCGGATTCTAGACCCAAACTTGATGCGGTAGCGGACAGGGTTGCCAACATACCCCTACTTGGCGTGGCGAGCGCGATTCTGAAAGACTGGGTGCCTTTAATCGACGAGTATTATTATTGTGCGTCTGATCTTATCCTCCCGCAACGGATACTTGACGAGAAAACCTTACAGACACTTCTTCTTAACTCGGACTGTTACTTCTGTTACGGCTCCCGGCTCTGTATATGGATTTATACATGTAATGCATCTTGGTCCAACACATGCTCCTTGTGGTCAACGGGTGTTTCCGTGCCATGTTACCATATCCCCATGAGTAATATCTTTTCCTGTCTGATCCCTTATTCATCGCTTCTTGCGCGTTCGTTGCCCGGGATGACCCTCCGGTTTCGCCTTGGACGGTATATAAGTGAGTTGGATCTGTCTTTCCAACCTTTCGTTTTTCGATCCCATTACTCCATCCACTCCTTCTATCTTGTCTAAAAATACCATGTCGCAGTCCCGGACGACGCTATCCCCCGTCCGCAGGATCGTCACTGCCCACGACAATAGTGGTAAAGAAATTATACGTAGTGATTCCTCCATGTCCACACAGGTTGAGGAAACTTCTTCAAAGATACCCACCCAAACGCCTACCTCATGATGCCCTGACAGAATGTGCCTCAATACAACGTCGCCCTAGGGAAAATATGGGTGACTGATTCTTTCCCCTCCAACGACAACAACACCGAGTGAGTCCCCTCTTTTTCCCGCGGATCTTTATGTGGGTGAGCTGACATGTATAACGCCTTGCAGGATAGATGGAGCAACGAGAGAGGTAAATGGAATATCTGCCTCAAAGAACGCTAGTTGCCTCTTTACCGACCTCGGACCCGGGCAAGAGACTACGATGGTATATCGCCAGTCTCGAATGCTCCAGACTGGGACTCAAAGTGACTGTTCTTACTGATAGCATCGAACTTCTACGGTTGACCTGAACGTTCTATGTAAGCATCCACCACCTGTATCACGTGCGGCCGCTATTTTCAGTTAACATGCCGTCCGAATTTCGTTGTGATAGTATCCGGGGAAGTCGTCTTGGTTTTCCCGGATGGTACGGAGACCCACCTCAAAAATCCTGGTGACACCGTCGTCCAAAGGGGCACGAACCACGCATGGAGGAACCCAGGGACAACATGGACGCGCTGGATGACGTTTGTCATTGACGCGGCTCCGGCGAGAGTGAATGGACAAGAGTTCGCAGACGTCATTCCCACGCCCTACTAAAACTAAGCCCCCGCGCCCCGATGTCGGTACCGTCTCGGATGCCGTATAGTAGTATTAGAATCGCACTTTGTTTTGAAGCGAAGCAATCCAAAAACGCCAGAGGGTCGAGGTCGTCCGGTGGTGATCATAGGAGACGTATCGATCAGACGACCGGAGAGTGCAATCATTGCAGAAGAGGTTTTTCGAATTCTGATGCTCCATTTGGTATATACTCAGATCTCTCCATTCCAATCCGATTTCAATACTCACGTATGCCAACACCCCCTTGAGAGGGGTCCCCACTAGTAATGACTTTCGCTCGTAAAATTTAGGTACACTTCTCGTTCTCGACCTTGGGAGCCGGAACACCGACACCATTCGTGGGTGCCCACCTTTAACAGGCTTCAATTCGCCTCAAGTTCAGAAGGAGACTCTGAATTTCCTGTGAACGGGCGAGAGGGAATTTAATCGCATCTTTTATGACGCCTCGTGCATCTTGCAAATAGAAGAACCGCAGATAGCACCGTAGTGCAAATGGATCGTACGCGTGAACATCCAAACTTTTGGGTGTCATTCCGGCCGCGATGATTCCAAAGGGATAAGAAATGGGGTGCCCTGTTAATGTTCTCTCTGAGGTCAGTACGCCGATCTCGGCGGACTACCCATGTCGAAAAATTAAATCTTGCTCCATCGGACATCTGAAAGCGCTCCTCCAATTTGGGCCCATATGGTGAACACCTTCCCACGTTACGGTGGTACACAGAAGGGTTGCATTGCCTTGGGTCCTGGTTGCAACCACACGGAGTCCATGAATTACACTGCCTAGCCAGTTCGATCGGCCTTTCAACTTGTTACTCCATTGCCCACATCAAAAATCTGATGTCCCCAACACAGTGGCAAAAAGTGTGTACCCAGTTACTCAACGTCGAGGACCGAGTTGACATCGCCTGTCGCGCGACAACAGCCGCCTTGCCCTTGGAAATTCAAATCCACGGACGTCGCTGAGAACTGGGTACAGGCTGCCGTCACTGTTTACGCACTCCTTCGACTTAAGGCAGCTTTTTCCTGTCAAACAGGGCAGGACTAGATGGCGTTTTTTTTGTTTGCAGGAGAAGTACGAAATATCCTCGCCGCGCGGTCGACCGCCGCTTAGTAAGAATTTCGAAGATGGGTGCTGCCGGGTGAAGCGTTGATCATCCGAACGAGTCCCCTTTCGCTCTAGTCCTAGTTTGGTCGCCTCGCCCACAACATGGGCCGGCGACAATCAATGCGCAGCGTCTGGTGTGTTTACACCAGTAGGTTACATCAGCCCTGTTTTTTTCTTCCAAGGTGAGAATAGTGAGGCCCTGATTCATGGAGATAGGAGGGTACAGACCCCAGGACAGATCATGGCCGCCACTGAGCTCTGACATGCTAGATGCTAATTGGGAGGTTGGCGCTTATCCTTCGCTGGCCTCGAATTACTTGGACCCCTCCGCTTCATCGACCCGACCCTCCCTGTCCTCAGTGCTTCAAACAGCAGTGCCTAAAAGGCGCACCCATTTCCTCTTGCTAACTCTACGAGCTATGCTACCCCCCGTCACTCCCACTGATGGCTTTTGGTAACGGCATTTACGCAAGCCCAATCGGGGCTCTCGACGGGTGGATTATAGACGTTTTTTGACCCTGCATCGATGCTGTTATATCTTGGGCACGGCAGTGCAGGCGCTCAACACGCGACCTCACACTACTTCACGACAGCGATAGACTCAGGCCGACGACGAGCATTGGTCGATACCCACGGGCGGCGCCGAGATGTATGCCCAAGGGAGTGGTCCAACCAATTGACTTGCGAGGTGAACTTATTCATCAGCTTGAGACCCCCGAATTTTCCCCGAACACGGAGATCCATTCACTGCATTAGTAGACTCCGATAACCCCAATGCGCCTAGACCAATTTCACAATGGACATTGCTACGAAGCCAAACCTTCAGCACTTTATTTCTAGCTGACGTCGCAGCAGCGACACCCATTTCATTCCGTGAGAGTCGGATCAAGGGTTGAGGGTGCACGTCTTACAGCAAATTTTCGACGTTCACATCGATAGCCTTGAAACGTACAACCTGGTTTCAGAAGAACTGCATGTGCGTTGGGGTTTAGATATCGTGGGAAGTCGAAGCAAGGACCCTTTTCATACCTACCGATTTCGCCAACCACCCCATGGTCTAGGCTACGACCTCACGCGAACGCCTGGGCAAGAGCATTCACTGCGTCTGTCACGAGCTTCCTACCAATTTGAAGTACCCTAGATGTGCACCAGCATGGTGTCATCCAATCGAAATCTTGAGGATCAAATGTCAAAACACCGCTTACCCTGGACAGACCCGTACGTCGCATCAACCCTATCAGCCAAGAATAATCAACGGGGTATTCAGGTTTGCTCACCGTCCATTGCCAAAATTGCGTGAGGTGCATCTGGATAAACCACCACTTCGGCTTTCTTACCAAATTTTCTCAACTTCTCTCCGTAGAAGACACCTTCGTCTCGCAGGATGTCACGCTCGCACACTCCAATCCAAGCGTTTGGCACACTCTGGAAAGTTTCGTCCGGCGCAAACATCGGTGAGTTATCCCATCTGGTCCGATCCGCCCCGTTTGGCAAGTATAAGTTACGGAACCATAGCATGCGGTCGGGGACGAGACCACAAGTCTTGATGTTCTCCGACCAAGATGGGTAAACGCTTTCCGTTGAAGAGGCCGTGTTGTCGGTGACTGGAACGACCAGCAACTGGAAGATTAGTGGGACTGGTGGAGTCATGAGAGCGGCCTTGTGGGCGAGGACCGCTGCGAGGTTACCGCCACTTTATGTTGAACGTAAACTTTTGGACACTGAAATAGTCATACAGATACACACCTCGAAGATCCTCCCACAGCGATTTTCTTCACATCTGCTCTTATGGTTTTTTCGTTCGCCAACACCCATTCTAAGGATTCTACGGCGTCCTCGACGGCAGCAGGGTACGGGTCCTCCGGAGCGAGTCGATAGTCAATGGAAACGACGACACAGTTCGCACCTGATACACGGTGTCAGTTGCACTACCACCTATCTGGAGACCACTTACGTTTACACACGTTACTGGAGAAGGAATTCTCGGTTGAGATATTGCCCAGTGTCCATCCCCCTACAATTGCAAGCATGTAATTTTAACCTTCCGAAAACGACGAGATCCGCTATCACTCGCCTCCATGGAAGAATATAAACACCGGCCATCCATCGGTAGGAGGTTCGCCTTCTGACGTGAACACCCGAATCATGCATTTGCTAAGCTCGTAGTCGACGATGGACCCGACAGGGAGCGGATCGGATGTGCCAATGACGGCCGGTGTGTCTCGGGTAGCTGGCGACCACGGAATCTGATCCGCCCGGGGTCTGTAGAGCAGGTTCGCCTTGTGAAACCTGACGTATTCTGTATCAAGTTTGTGCTCAAACTCTGGATCGATGGGTTGCCAGATCTTTTCTATTTCTGCTGCCATGAGATAGGGTGGTGGACAGCGTTCAGAAGAGGGTTACCATGGGAGGGTCTGTTGTTATTCTTATAAGTACCATGACCTGGGAGCGATTATTCAAACTTTAAGAAGAGCACGGGGAATTGACCCGCGGGCCCGGTCCGGTGATACGGTGGCCGGCTGCTTTAGTGGACACGTGGTTATCCTGTCTCTATTCGGCAACTCGGCAAGACACTCTGCTCCCACTGGTTGACCATGGAAACACTATCTCCCCGATATCTCGCTAGTACGCCAGAAAAGAAAGCTCTGAACGATGCGTTCGTCGGGAGGCCAATTACTTCTCTGCGGACCCCTGCGTTTATAGTTGACAGAGCAATCTTTGCCGCGAATTGTACACGGATGCACCAGAATGTGGCTAGCTGGGGAGCAAACTTCAGAGCTCACATCAAGACACACAAGGTATGTCCATAAGTCGGCAGCGTATAGCCAGGATTCTTGACATTTCCCTTCGAAGACGGTGGAGGGCACAAAACTCCAGTTGGTTTCAGAGGGGGGACAAACGCACTCTATTATCGTCTCAACACTAATGGAGGCATGGGGGGTTGTAGACGGTGGTCTGGTGTCAGACGGGATCGTTAAGGACGTGAGTCGATCATCCGCTTCTCCCCTGCTCGAGGGCCCTGAGGATCGGCTTCCACTCAGATTCTTTATGGATTGCCTGTATCCGTTAACAAGCTGAATGATCTTTCAGCTTTATGGGATGAAATTGCCCCACTCGGTGCAGTTGTCCGGATCCTGGTAGACCACCCTGACCAGGTGCAGCTTATGAATGAGTACGAGAAAGCGCGACCAAATCCGAGGCGATGGTCGGTCTTCGTGAAGATAGACGCTGGATACCAGTACGTCAATCTCCTTTGCATGTGGTCAATGCTTCTTCTAACATGAAAAGTCGAGCGGGATTGTCGCCCAAACATCAGGTGTTTCAGGACTTACTCAAGGCAATACTGGCTTCCCCGGCTATCTCGGTATACGGCTTTTACTGTCACGCCGGTCAATCATATGCTTCAACTTCCTTGGATGAGGCATCGCAGTTCCTTTCAGCAGAGCTACAGGCGGTTAACGATGCAGCCGAAATAGCCACGTCCGTCACTGCCCAGATAAACACTGTCTCCTCGCACAATACTCCGTTCGTACTCTCGGTAGGATCTACCCCGACTGCCCATGCTGCAACTTCAGAGACGAAAGCAAAAATTCACTCTTCGTTGCATGGGAAACTTGAGATACACGCGGGTGAGGGATCCGTCAGTCTTGCCGTGGCGGATCCAGGCTAACAATCAGATCGAAGGAAACTATGCGATGCTTGACCTACAACAGATCCACACCAGCTTGGTCGATTCCTCGCGCGTCGCGCAGAAGGTTTTGGCCACGGTGATTTCCTATTACCCTGGTCGGGGTGCAGATGGAACCGATGAAGCACTCTGTGATGCTGGAGGAATCGCCATGAGCAAAGATACTGGACCAATTAAGGGTTATGGCTGGGTGAATGGGGGCGAGTGGTATTTGAAGAGCATCTCTCAAGAGCACGGCACTTTGACCCAGAGGTCGGGGAGCAATTCCGGCTCAATAAAGATCGGGGACCAAGTGGAAATTCTTGGGCAGCACGCCTGCATGATTGCAGCTGCACATCCCTGGTATTACATTGTAGACTCCAGTACGACGGAGGACGCAAAGAGGGTGGTGGATGTATGGGTCCCGTGCAAGGGGTGGTAGTGGGAAGGAAGTAATCAAGTGTGAGAAAACGTTTGTGACCCGTTTCCGGTACTCTTCGGTGGGACGGTAGTTGTAGCAACTTTGGCATTATTCCTCTTCCACTTCCATCTCAGATGGCCATAAGCGACTACGATGCTGACGCCACTGAGCTCCTCGAAACTTATGGTGCGTCTCGTTCCGTTCAGCTCTCCCCTCCCAAAGGACATCTTTGGGCTGATTCATTGTGGCCAGACTTTCTCATGAAATATATTGTCATCGGTCAGCAACCCGCGTCTCTGCCTCTCACCCTCTCGACCAATCTCTGCATCCAGGTGAAGCCGGGGCCGGCAAATCTTGCCTCCTACACCACTTCACGCACAACACCTGTTCGTACGACCGCCGTAGACCTAAAACTTTGCGGTTGACGTAATCTCAGTCAAGGAACACGCTCAACATACCATCGGAGTGGAATTCTCAAGCCGGACGGTAAAGCTCGGGGAGAAGCGTATCAAGTTACAAGTGCGGCCACCATCTTGACCTTCCGCAGCAGGGAAACTTACTCTTCGGGTCGTAGCTGTGGGACACTGCGGGGCAGGAGAGGTTCAGGCATGTCACCTTTACCTCTGCACGTTAGCAAAGCTTAAATCCTAATCCTTTACCGATACCAGATCTGTTACTCGCAGTTATTATCGAGGGGCTGCTGGGGCAATCTTGGTGTACGACATCACAAAGTGCGCTCGCGTGATTTTGAAGACAATATAAATAAGCTAACCGCCCGTATAGCCGAGCCTCCTTTCTGAACCTATCGCGATGGCTTGCTGATGCACGAGCACTCGGAAGCCCGAATCTGGTGGTCGTTTTAGTGGGGAACAAGTCGGACCGGGAGGATGACAGGGAAGTCGAGTGGGCCGAAGGTAGCAAATGGGCTGCAGAGAACGGTGTGTCCCTTTTAAACTTTATCCGACTTTATTGTGTCCTCGTTACCAAAAACTGATCGTCCTTGCACAGATGTACATTTCCTGGAAGCTTCCTCGCTATCAGGTGACAACGTTGAGGCTCCGTTTCTGCTGTGTGCTCGGTCAATTCTACTGAGCATAGAGTCTGGCGCCCTCGATCCGGAAAAGGCTGGCAGTGGCGTCAGTTATGGCGATAGGGCACTGAGACGAGTGAATAGTTCGAGCCGCCTGAGTTTTGGAAGCTTGAGCGGTGGGCGACGAAAGGGTTCTGTCAAGTTGAAATTACGATTACCCGGCATGGGTCGATGTTGTTGAGGGGCGGACGACCAACCGGACGAGTGCTTAGCGCTTAGCGCTTAGCTTTTACTACTGTTATCATTTGGGTGAGCCAACGCTGTCCCATTCGCCTATCAGGAGAGCTGACGGTCGTTTGGCACGGCAGATTAATACCTATCGACTTGACCACACGCCAGTACCCTCTGTTACTGTACATAGAGAGGATCCTTGCTCGGACAACCATCATTGCCGACGGTTCCCGTTGGGCAAGTTATGTCTATTTCACACCCCGATCTTGTTCCTCTTAGCTTTGCATTATAATCATACCCCTCACCCTGGTTGACCACGAAACTGCATTCGAGTCTGTTCCTTGCGACTGGAGTCTCCTTTCATCTCTCTTCTGGATTTTGGGCTTCTTGTCCCGATTGTCGACCTCTAGCCATCATTATCGCCGGCTGTGATGACTACCTTGATACACGATTCCTATCGGAGAAGTGGGGGCTACATGGGACGAGTATTATCGACTGATCGTAATCCTGTAACCCTTGCTTGCACTCCACCGTCCGGGTGATGTTTCTGCTGCCCTCTCCAGTGTAAGATTCAAATCGACCACTATTTGAAAACCGTTATGCCTCAAATGGGGGGCGGAGGGCCACCGGAGCGTTATCATCGAGGATCGCACGATTCAAGTAAGTCCAGTCCATTTTAAGATCTAGCACAAAGACCTTATGCGTTTCTAAACTTCCTGCTGCGTCCGTCGAAGATACCACTTATTCTTAAACCCTCCTTTTCCATGTCGATGGTCTTTTTTCCCTCTTCTTCCCGTCTGTAGTCTCTGTCCCTCCGCAGTGTACAGGCAATCGCGGAGCGATTTATTTGCTGGGTAACCGCCTTCGGAGCATCCGTTAGTCTAATGAGCGGCCGCAGGACCGCGAACCTTTGGATCTCAAAGCTGATGGTCGTTCACACCAGTGTCTAGTCCAACGAGCATCATAACCGCTCCTGTACCTTCTGTGTCAAACCCTTGGTACATCCTCATTCAAGGTCCGAGCTGTAAGTCCGAACGCTGACTATTCCCCCTCCAGACAGCCCGCTTCCCCATCGTCACTCTCCACAGTTTCCACCCAGTCCCGCTCGTTACCATCAACTCCCGTCCAAGTAGAGTCGTTGAAAACGATGGCATCATTGAACCTGTCCTCCTTTCTGCAAGATTTATACACTGCTAGGTTAGTACGACCATTGTAAGCACTCAGCCTGGGGCTTTGAGCAGTCTGGTCACATTTTCATTCTACCCGGATCTTCATACCCCAAACGATCATCAGAATGTACTAGTAAAAATAATTCACACTATTCTCTTTAACAGGTCCTCTTCGTCGACACCCACTGTCGGTCCGACCCCAAGGGGGTATGTTATATATTCGTTTTCTTTAGACTGAGGCTGAAGCGTCATTCAGATTCTTCGAGCATCCCGGCGCTGTCGCCGCGACGTTCGTCATGGCGAGCATCGAACTGGCACTCCTCGCCCTGATGTTATTCTTATGCCACCGACGGTATCGGACCAACGAGAAACAGCAAGTTCGGGCACGAAATGTGCGCACCCATCCGCGTGAAAATCCATTTTCCGTGGATCTCTTTGCGTACTCTGATCCTCGCTATCCTGCCGGTACGGTCTCACGCAAGAACAGCTGGAAGAAATACATCCTTCCCAGGGTAGCGGAAGAACAAGTAATGGACCACAGGGAGAACGGATTTTCGACCCAGCGGCTCAACAAACATCGGGACGATATATGGGACGACACCCCGTATAATACCAGGGATACGCACCTGGCTGAGTTAAACCTTGGGACCGTCGTCGATTGTCGGGACGGGAATCCGGAGGACCGTTTGGTTCGTCGGCCGTATAAACCGAAGCCAAAAAAAACTCCCCGCGGTGGCGGTACCACAAAGAGAAGCCGAAACAACTCGTTGGTAATTACTCCGTCCCGAGCGTATTTCCCGACCCCCGGCTGGCGACGTTTCGATGAGGTACCCCCTTCCACGCCCATATACCTTGATGCCTTGGCCGTAGCAAGGGACAATGAACCAGACCACCAGCTACCCACTCCTCCGAGCATCGCGCGTCCGAAAACTGCGATCTGTCCAAATCAGAGTCACAACTGGGGTCCAAGTGCCAATGAACCCTGCTCGTACATGATTCCGGCTCATCCTGAGGCCTGCATGACGACCCCGCCTGGTTCTGAAGATAACCGTTGTTGCCTTGCCGTCGCGGGGCAGAAACCACCTTTCGATGGACTACGTCAATCTCTCCCTCCACCTATACCTCCGAAAAGTCCCTTTCGAAAGGCCTCATCGACGTGGACTACGGTGGATGTGAGTTTCCTCACCTCTCTCTCCCCGATCTTTCTCCCTTCGTTCGAGCACAGCTTGACGACTCGGTCGCGTTTACAGATCCGCGAGAGTAAAATGGAGTGAGGGTCATCCTTGCTCTGTATCGATAACATTTGATCCCGCAGTGCGGGTGGACCTGCACCATATGGCTATGTACAACTGCAACTTTTATGAAGGTAGGCTTCTGTTCCATATCTCGCCACGCCCTTTGATTCATACATACATAATTACTGAGAAATAAGATAATTGAGCTGTATAACACTCGAGTGTATATATAGAAAGGAGGAAGAACAGGCATAGATCGTATGGACACTATAGTGTAATTGACGATGAAACGACGATGTACCGAACGCGGATGGAAGACGCACGAGGAACGCGAAGATATTCTATTGGCATAGATTATCTAGGCCGAAGTTGCCGAGATTCTCCGCAGCCACGAGGTCGATATCACAAGGAATGCTTTGTTCCACCGTCCGTCATCGGTCCTGGCAAATCAGCGCCGGCGAGGCGAAGGGGATCGACGAAACAAGCGAAGGCGCTCGCACTCTCCCACGGAAGATTGTATCTAATTTACTAGGTCAAGAGACAGCAACGACGAAACGACTGAAAACGAATGGGGCAAATACAACAAAAGCGAGCAGACGGGGAAATCGAAAGATAAGAAGAAAAAAAGGAGGGGTGAGAAAAAAAAGAGGAAATGAATGACAGTCGAGGGTGCGAAGAGGTACTTAGGTATGCGTAATTGGTAATTGTATTTGTTCGAGAGTCTGTATGGGGTGAGGGTGGCGAATAGGGGGAGAGAAGTAACCACAAAAAACGAAGCTCAGGCTTGCACAATCACCGTCATGCCCCATTCACCTATTATTAACCCTCTTGCTCCCGTTCACGAAATGCCCAGGAGGTGGTAACGTCATTGTTCTCTCATTCTCACGTTTCCTGTGTGCATCCGAACCAACCCCACGTTTGCTGTCATCTCCCGGAACGCCCTCCGGCCACTCAAACTCGTCAGTTGAGAAAATCCCCGAGCCACCAGTTCGACTGCCTTCTTCACCTTCCACATCAATATGTAATCCCTCGGCACCCGCCTGGACAAGAAGTACGTGCATGTCCTTGATGGACCTGATCGGCGCGTCGTGGCCCTTCTTGGCCTCGGGATCGACCAGGTCTGATTCCACTTCCACGAGGACCGGATCGGGACTCTCCCGATGTCCAGAGGAAGATCCGGTGCGGGTACGGGGTTTTTTAGGATCCAGGCTGGTAGAATCCGAAGACATGGGCTCCTGTTCTTCATCTGGTTCTGAGGGGTGTATCTCGAGCTCGGTCGTGTCCTGCATCTCCAAAAAAGCGGTGGCCGTTTCGAGGAACCACATGTTCTTTTTGATGAAGTGCACGCAGACGGTGCCTCCCACGCGTTTATTATCGTAGCGGGTGTTTCGACCTTCCCTGTGTGCCCAAGCGTAGTCGGGGGTCATGGGGCTGTCTAAACATGACAGCACGGGTCAGAATACGAGAACAATAATTCGAAAATCGATCAGAACAAACCTTCCCGCAGCATTGACATATCACTACCCTCTACGAGTGCCTCAATGCTGTGCCAAAGGGACATGTCCTGAATCGGAGGCGAGTACCTCACACCAAACGTCGACACGCTCGAGTGTGCCCAAGCCAGCGGTGTCCCCAATCGAACGCTGACATCCATGCCGCTGGGAACCTGGTCTTGCTCATCGGCACCTCCATCTGCACCGTTGAGGTGATGCTGACGTTCGGGATCAGCCAGCGCTCGGTTGAGAAGGTTTTTTGGCGCAATGTCGAGGTACGAAAAGAGGAATTTCCGGACCCTTGTAACCTCTGAGGGAAACAAGAATCCGTGGGAATACCTAAAACAATCCATTACAAAACGGATTGACCTTTAGTCCTCGACCATCCCCAAATAAAACAAACGAATCACTTACACAGTTCCAGCTCTAGGATGATCGTAGATCCAGCACCTTTCGCTCGCCCATTTTACCTGGTGTGCTTTTGGATGCATCATTACCCACTTGGCTGTCTGTTTATCCTCGGCTCCCTTGATCTTGGTCTTGACAGCAGGATCCCTCGCCACCCAATCAACCAGGGCCCACGAGAGGGCGTACAATTCCCCAGCCATGAACCGATTCTTCACCAGATAGCCCCAGTAAATCAAAGGGTCGTCTTCCGTCCTCTTGGGTACGGAGGCTTCATGTAGAGAAGGGTAGGAAACGGTCGGCGCGGGGTGATCCACGATCGTATCTTTGGCTGGGGTTCGCACGCCACTGGTTGGTGAACGCGAGGGAGAGCTCGAGACACCCTTGCCTCGTTTAGGCGAGGGGTCTGGAATCGGGTGATCGCCTTCGTCATCATGGGGTGGGTTACCAACAGGTTCAGATTTGACTTCATCATGTAGCCTGACCCTGAGCCTCGACTCCAGCTCCGCAAGCATCACAAACGCGTCATCGTCGGCTTTGACCACAAAATCCGGCCTAACCCAAGGTCGAGTGTGCCCGGAAGCACGCTCCTGCCATATTTGGATTGGGTCGTGGTCAGCCGGGAGCGGAGCTGGAAAGGTCGCGTTCGAGTACGAAAACGAGAAAGGGTTGTTTACAGGCGAAGATGGTGACGAAGGAGATGCAGTAATGGGCGCTGGAACAAAAGCGTTGGAGGAAGCCCACGTAAAGTACGCGTGGGTTTTTCCCGTATTCATATTTTCGTGCATTGGCACAATCACGATGTCATTATACGCTGTAGTCGTGAAACAAACGCGCATATAGTCAGCCAATCGTCAACGAACCTAAATATATCCCGTCAGCCAAGCGAATCAGACTTACTTTCCATCTCGAGAAGGATTCTTCTCTCCCAATCTTTGCTCGGCTCGCCCAGAATGAACCTGACGATCGTCCTAGAAGTTCCCAACCCACCGTCTCCTTCACCGGCACCGTACCGACTCCGCTTGTGGCTGGCCCAGGTGGTGCGAATTAGTTGCCTTCGTTCGAAAGAGCTGTCCAGAGAGAAAACGCCAAGGAAGACGCCGACGGGTGGGATGATATCCAAATCAGATGGGGGAAAGTCCGGAGGGGGATTAGTTGCTGCATTACGTAGGGCTTTAATGTGACTGAGATAGGAGGTAGAAGGGTATAATGAGGGAGGAGCGGTAGACGTTGAGGGGACTGTGCAGTAGTATCTCCACGGGAGTGGTTCCTTGTCGGGATTTAGGATGTGTACCAGGAGGAAAGTCAAAGATGTGCCGAAAGCTATCAAAATCAGTAATGTCAAGAGCTGAAAAGACGAATGCTGAGCATGTTCCCAACAAAGACAAGAGGGAAACGCGTACAATCATGCCAGGCTGCTTGGGGATAAGGGGTCTTCTGCACAATGTAGTCCGAATTAACCTCTTGAACGTTCTGAATCCAAACCCGTTCATCCTCCTCCTCCGCCTGGGGTGCGTAGCTAACCCGCCAAGTCCACCTCCCCCATTGACCAACCAGGGCCATCTTCTACGCCGCGACTTCGAAGTGGAGTCTTCCCTCCACCACCCACCCGTAGTTCCGCCAGCAGAGTTCAAATAGGGAGAAGGGGGCTCGCTCTCGTCTTCGTCGCTCGACGAGGCACTTCCCGTTGAAGAGTAAAAGAACGGGGATGGTGAACCGGCCCTGGAGTTGATCGGCGAATTCGCAGCTGTAGAACACATCGAAACAGACGCGGCAGATGACCTAGAGGAGATCCCAGCATGACCGTAGGAGTGCATAGGGTACAGAAACTCGTGGGTAGGGTGTTGATGTGAGTGAGAGGCCGAGCGGTGAGAGTGCGACGAAGAATGAGCGTGAATGTTGGTCCCCAGATGAGATGACGTCGAGAGCGTGGAGGTATTAGGGTTCGGGTTTGATGAATGCCGCGTGAGCCGGGGAGCGAGGAAGGCTGTCAAGGTGTTTCCAGAGTCCGATGTAGACGAGACGAGGGGGAAACTGGAGCTCGAGGAGGTTGCGAGGTCAGTAGCGGTCCCATATCCACCCAGCCTCATCCTCGAAGATCTTGAGCTCGTGCTTGCAATGTTAGAAGTGTCGACGAGGGTGCCTGTGTCGTCGTCGTCCCGTTCCTTGTCACTGTCCCGGATTGAGTTTGACCTCGACATTGAGGGAACGAGTGGGTAATCCATTGGGCTCGCTGCGGCCGCAACCGTCGTCCCTGAGCCGGAAGGGTGGTGGCAAGTGGGGAGCGAGGACGGCGACGGCGACGAGAACGAAGCAAACGCAACAGGTGGAGACGGAAGTGATAGAGTCGCTTGCTCGCACCCTATAATTATCCCAACGGAAGTTGTCCAAAAAGTGTGAAAATCGTCGACATCCGCCCGGCTCTAGAGCTTGCAAAAGGTTAACGCTTTATATTCGACACCGCAAAAATTTGTCCGTCGATAGAGAAGATTGTAAGGTCGGCAGCGTAGTGAACGTAGTCGATGAAAGCATTACACGATCTATATACTTGGTGCAGGCACGAGGCAAGGTCCATAACAGCATAATAGTGGATCATCCAGGCGCGTGGGTATGGCCTTGAAGAGCGCAGCAAGATAAAGAAAATGGATAAACATAAGTATAAGTAGTCCACAAACAAGTCCAGGATCGTACGAGCCGTCTCATTCAAGCGAGCTGAGACTAATCCGGGTTGTTTCGAACCTAAAATAGGCCATAAGCGCCAAAAAACCGGATGGACAACAACTCCTGGTCATACCTTGAGCGAACGTTTCCTGAGTGCTTCGAATTCGAAATCATCATCATCCTCGTAACCTCCATTTTCATCGTTCGAAGTTCTTCCACCACCTTGTCCACTATCGCCGTCGCGCACCCTTCCAGCACCCCCTACCAATCTCAGTGGATTCCTAGGTGGAATAGCAGGGGTGGCGGGCTCTGGTGGAGTGTCTCTGCCGGAGCTACCCCCAAGCAATGGCTCATTGCTCCCCGTGCTATCTTCTGGACTATGACCGAAGAACGGCCGACTGACACCCGAGACAGAGGGAAGGCTGAAATAGGGCATTCCACCGGAATCGCTCGGCCCTGGGTTGGGATTCTGATAGGATGCCTGGTTATCCGTATATGGGTTATACGTCTGGCCGAAGCTATCGGCAAGGTACTGCGGGTTGTGGGATTGCCGGCCGTATCCACCAGCCGAGACGGGCCCCGTACCCAACGCACCCATAGTCATGCTGGGGGTGCTGGCCCTCCTCATGTCGCCACTGCTTCCAGAACCAGAAGGCGTACTCACGGTCCTCTGTCTCTGGTCGCTCACAAGGTGATCATCGTCCGCATCGATGAGACTTTGTCTCCCAAACCCATGTTCGGCCAGAGTCGCCGCGACCACTGTGTCGTGATCGAGCCTGCGAGTCTTCCTCCTTCGGCGAAACCAAAATAAGATAAAGAAGACGATCGCAGTCGCGGCGAGTCCCACGACCACAAAGACGCCGGCAACCGCCCCTTTATTCCGGAAGAACCTGAACATAGGTAGCACAGCCAACGTTAGGAGGAAACGTGGAGGTGAGATTGATTTAACTTACGCTGAAGCACTCCCGTCACCCTCATTCGGAACTAGAGTAGGGTTGTTAATTATCTGCGTCACAGTTATGGGTTGTCCCAACGAATTGGTTGAAACCACTGTAGACGTAAAGGCAGATGGCGCGGATAGCAGCGTTGACCCTTGTTCGTTAGTAGTTGTGACATAAACCGTTGACTGATATGTAGAACTGAAAAGCAAATTACGTTAGCTCAGGGCCTAGCTTCGTGAGGGTCAAGGATAGAGAATTACATGACCACAAGAACAGAAGACTGTCCGGCTGGGGGTGATCTTGTTGTCGTTGTCGTTGTTGTATCTGGTAGTTTTGTGGTGGTTTCCGGTGGCAGTGTGCTGGTGGTGGAAGGAGGCTGGCTAGTAGTTTCAGGCGGTTGAGATGTTGACGGCGGTTGAGAAACGGATGTCGAAGGGGGTTGGGAGGTAGTGGATGGCGGATCAGAAGTGGAAGGTAGAGAAGTCGACGGAGGGCTAGGCGTCGTCGTGCTCGGTGGCTGAGACGTGCTCGGAGGTTGGGAAGTGACCGGCGGTATCGCCGTGGACGACATCGTTGGGTTAGTGGATGAGGGAGGGACGGAGGTGGGAGCGGGTGAAGACGATGGTGTCGGGATCGAAAAAGAAGTCGAAGGTGGCAACTCCGACGAAACAAACGATGACATAGGCTGCGACGACGTCGCAGTGGTCGCGCTGCCGGTCGACGTTGAGAACGGTCTGGAAGAAAAATCAACAATGATCTTGGTGGGAATAAATACAGGGCGCGGTTGGAGTAACGTACAGTCCCGTCCCGGAACTGGACGGCGGCCTATTGGTAGATGATGACGCCGACTGCACAGGACCGACGCTCACACTGGTGGGGAACGTCGCCGGCGACGTTGAGGGTGACTCCGCCACTGTTGAAGACATTTTTGCTAAAGCGAACAAGAGAGAGTACCATCCACAATTTATCCCCTCATCGTCCGCATGTCGGTCGTTTGCATTTAGCCCGCCCGTCTTTCCCAATTTCACACGCCGCAGTACTACCGTATCGATCTCTTCGGGATCAGTATACGGCTGTTCATTCTCCTTCCGCTCATTCACAAGATGATAGTCGACAATCTGCCCACCAAAAAACAAGCCGAGGTTCAACTCGATCCCTCTGAGCCAAATAATACCTCTGCTTTAGAGGAACTTCCTCCAAGTTTCGAGCAGGCTACAGAAGACAGACTTCTCCCAGAACCACCGCAACAAGACCCTCCACCTGCATTCTCCACTTACACCGCCTCCTTCTTTACCGCTGGGAACGGCGCCATTGTATCCCACGATCCTCATCTAAACGAAGACGGTGTGTGCCCCGCAACACCAAATTAGATTTACCATCCTTGTACTAATGCTGCGCAATCCAGGTGAAGCTCTCTACCGCTTCCTCCTCGCACACTCGTCTACCCCTCCAACATACCATCTCCACATATGTGGCACCCACAAAGAAACCCGAACACGCATCGTCGATTCCCACAATCACCACGGGTGTGACGACCACGGCCATAGGCACAGGCACGACGACACCCGGATCGAGACCTATACCGAGGTCGTCGTTGATTTCGACTTCCGAATAGATCTCACACCAAACATTATTACGGATCTCGCCCATGCGCCGGTGCAGTGGTCGGTTCCAGACGACGAGCCTGCGTACCGAGGCAAGGTCTATCAACAAGTCGAGGTCCCTGGCACGCCGATCGGTGAGACGAGGATGAGGAAACCTGGAAGGAAGGAGAGGAAAGGATACAAGCTATGGTGTAAGGAAAGGAACCGTAAGGGATTGCCACCATGGATTGGAAGCTACTCTCGCGATCCGTCGGCCTCTCGGAATGCCCCGTCGGAAGGCGAGATCCAACTCAAGTCATCTAGAACCGTCAGGCAATGGTGTGACGACTATTGCGCGAGTCCAAAATTGCTCAAAGAGTTTGTATACACCAAGGTATGCGAACGATGGACTGAATTTCCGGTCGTATTGACCTCTCCCCGCAGTCCGTATATGGCTGGGATTTTGGCGCCCTCAAACAAGCCATTGAAGCCTTAATCAACAAACAAACCTCTTACGGCGGCACCCTCAAAGTCAAATTCACCCCCTTCCCTTCTGCAAACGACCTCATTATCATCAGACCAACCAACACTCTCTCGAAACTCGTCTCCAATACATGGATAAAGCTCCTCTTGTGGATTACCCTCGTATATCCGTTTATCTGGTTGTTCAAACGGTTCCATGAGCATGGAGGAGGCGTCTGGAAAGTTTGTGGAGGTGGCTACCCCTTGAAAGTTGTCCTCCCCCGGCCCAGAGACGATGGGGATCAACTACCCACTTTTGAGGAGGCCGCTGGAAGCTCTAGCGTGGCTGTTATGCGGGCGGAGACGTATGTGATAGGGGAGAGAGAAGGTGAATGGTTCAGGAAGTGGGAAAACACGATACGGGGTGCCGTTTTGTCCAGGAGGCAAGATACAACCCCGCTGGTACTCCCCACGGATGCTCTCTACGTCAACCCTTCTGCCGTTCTGTTGGACGGATATACGGATTGACCGGTTCGTGCCTCCAATTCATTCCGAATATTATCTTCCCTGGTCGCTTGTATGGCACAGTTTTATGCCCGCGCCTTTGGCCGTTACGTTAGGATCGCCATCACGACATCCCCCCTTCCCTATTTATTCGTTCACGCTACTTATCATCCCGTCCCGCCTGAGACGTTACACTGGTTTTTAGTACTTCGCGCACACATATGTATTGGAACGTCGAATGACGATACAAGAGGCTAATTGTACAGATATGATTATCTCGTAGAGATCCGATGAACTTGTAGAGATTGTTGTCACTTTTGAATCTAGTGCAGCCCTGCCTCGTACACCTTCTTCCAACTAGGTCGCTCCTTGATGGTCTCCCAAAATGCCGCAAGCCTGCTTTGTTTCGAGTTCTTGTCGGTCGAGGGTTGGATGGTCTGGGAGACCGCTCCGCCGGGTTTCCCTTCCGCACCTGCCCCTGGGAATTTCACGTTGGAGCCTAGGCCAGCTCGACGGCGCGCTTCGACGATCGAGACATCTTTGACGAATTTGGCACCAACCAGACCTTCGATCTTCCCGATGACGCCGTTTCCGTCATCGCTCGGAAGGCCTCCGGAGAGATGTGCGATCCGCGCAAGCCAAACCGCGAGGTGGATATCCGAAAGACTAAGCTGATCGCCTAAACCAAGTACGCAAATGAGCCACCAATCCATCAAAGGACACATGCGACCGAAGATATGGCCAGGTTAGGGTTCCGTATCAATCTCGGAAGCCCCGGCAGGGTTGAAAATGGTGAAAGATGGAGAGGGTGGTGCATGTGTCAAAAGAGGATGATGTTTATAGTGAAGGAGGGAAGGAACAAAGCGGGATGGAATTGAAGACGGGACGAACCTAACGCATATGGACCGACGAGCTCCTTGTTCACCTTCTCCAATACCTCCTTCAAACCAACTTGCCATACTTGATTCGCGTTCTCAAGATACTGCTTCTTGCGTTCTTCGTTGCCTATGGGTTCGAGAACTTGAAGCAGTTCCTCGTGGGATTCCAACTTGGTCCTCCAGAATGCCTTGACCTTTTCGGAGACATGGAGCTTGCCTTCCTCTGCGGCCGCAAGATACCCTTTAAGTGTCGCTATTATATCTCGGTACGAGGTGATGAATTCTTCCGGTGGAGGCGAGGAAGATGATAAAAGGGCGGGATTTGCAGTAGAAATCACTTCTGGGTCGGCCGAAGGAGAGTGGAGGAGATCGATAAGGGTGGTCGAAATGGTCGACCCGGCGATCGTCGCCGGAGTCAGGGAGGGACCGGGAGCAGCGGAGGTTGTATGCGTGTGCGAACGTGCGGATCGGGATTCGTCCAAGAACTCGAGAATTTTCTAACCCCCGCCCTGAATCAATACAGCGAAGTGTGCGGGTTTGGGGGGAAACTGATCCAGACCTTCGGATCTGTAATCGCTTTGTATCGGCTCTCGATATCTGGCGACAACGTCTTCTCAAGGGGCACAATGAGGGTCGGTAGGTTCGCTGGAGGAGGGGTGTTACATGTGAGTCTACGTTGAACACGAAGGGGACTTACCAGCCATATTGAGTCGCAAGTACTCGGGGGAATAGTTATGGCCCTTTGCTTATGATCTAAGATCAGTCACCTATCGATAGGAGGGTCTATCAAAGCAAGAATCCCCACAGGTGTCGACCGGTTTGAGCAGCACCTCATCCTGACCGTACCCTTTCTCTTCCCTAGAATTTGAAGTTATCAGTCTGGTTCCTACAAGATCACCCCACGCGAGCGATCAATCGATGAACTCGAGGGAAAATACCCACAACGTTATCAGTGCTAGAACGACAACAGTTAACCAACAAAAGTCGTAAGCGGAGAGATATAGACCCACCAGCACAGGACCAGGGAGAGTCGGAGTAGTACAAACTAGCAACTGGGACACCTTCAGGCATGATTTGCAGCTCGGTTGTTCGAAAGGGATAGCGGCGAGACAGACACGGTCAGATCAGTTATGACGTATTTATACGCCTTTGCGAATCCTTCACCCACGTGACATGGTTTGTGGACTGAATCTCGCTTACCTAAGCAGTATATCCTCCTTTCTCCTCTTGGTCTCCTAGGTCGCCAGTATATACAATGCCAACCCCCAGGTTAGTCCGACGAGGATGCACCTGATCCAGAGGCACTCATATATTCCTGACCCAGATACGAATTTTACGAATCTGAAGAGAGGCTTACGCTCTCGATCTTCGACAAAGGTGTTGATCCAGCTGAAGTTCAGATCAAGTTTGAGCCCCGAGCTGTGAGTTTCGACCCTGGCCACTTGCGACCGTCGCCTCTCTGATCCTGATACGAGCTCCGCTTTTCGCCTCATAGTTCTCGTACACTCGGGGTGACAACGTAGTGCAACTCGAACCCCTCAGGGGTCAGATCGACACGGAAAAGTCTGACTATACAATCGGCAAAGTCAAGGTAGAGGTCAGGTTCGTCAAGGCTGCCGCGATCAAGTGGGGTGGATTGGTCGGTGATACTCCTGATCGTAAGTGTCTCTCCAGCCACAGTCCTTGCCCGGTCATCGGAACAGACGCCCACGTGCCACAGTGTTGAACACATTCCCTACCACCACCACCACTACCGCCGCTGCATCGGCCGGCAACAAGCCGTTCTACAAGAATTGGGATGGCATCACCAACAAAATCCTCGCCGACGATAAGCAAGTTTCAACAAGCGAAGATCCGAATGCTGGCGGTGATGCCGCCGTTAACAAGTTCTTCCAAGAGATCTATGGCAATGCGGACGAAAACACGAGGCGTGCTATGATGAAAAGTTTCGTTGAGAGTGGCGGAACGACTTTGAGCACTAACTGGGAAGAGGTCAGTAAGGGTGAGGTCGAGGTGAAGCCCCCTCAGGGAAGCGAGTGGAGGAAGTGGGGAGAGTAGCTGCCCTAATAGCAGGGTGGATGCGGACACTTTCGAGCTTGGAGCTTTTTCAAAGCCTGTACTAGTACTTCGGTCTCGATCACTGGAAAAATATCTTGTCGTGCCCACCATGTCTCGATTGACCCTCATCGTCGCTGCGACTTCAACCAATGGGATTGGGAAGGGTGGCCAGCTTCCTTGGCGGCTACCCAAGGAAATGGCCTACTTTGCGAGGGTGACAACCACCGCCCCTGAAGGAAAAAAGAATGCGGTCATCATGGGGAGAAACACTTGGGAAAGCATCCCATACAAGTTCAAACCCCTCCAGAAGAGGGTAAACATCGTCGTCAGTCGTAACAAAGACCTGGACCTGTATGTATGATTTCGCTCACTCCGTGGTGAACACCGGAGCTAAACACGACGCGTGCAGGTTGGGGGGTAGAACCACGGAGACTCCCCTGTTCCTTCGCAATAGCTTGGGGTCTGCTCTCGATGTACTCTCACAAATGCCCATTCACAGGGCATTCGTCATCGGAGGAGTATCGGTGTACATTGACACGCTCGCTTTGCCATCGTCATCGAGCGCGTTCGTGGATCGGGTGCTCCTGACGAGAATTTCCTCTCCCGCATTCCCAGACTGTGATGTACACCTTCCGGATTTCCTCTCGGACACGAACTCGGAAGGGAACGCGATGTGGACTCGAGCGCAACACGAAGAGTTAAAGGAGTGGACGGGCTTGGACGTTCCTCAAGGTGTCCAAACAGAAAATGGGGTGGAGT
>Ga0307512_10002404_pt1 | contig 23799 bp, 17 predicted proteins | sample 14_EM_MG_FD_200267 | JGI IMG/M metagenome (GOLD analysis project Ga0307512, IMG submission 200267) | Populus trichocarpa ectomycorrhiza microbial communities from riparian zone in the Pacific Northwest, United States - 14_EM | ecosystem: Host-associated > Plants > Roots > Unclassified | place...
GCTATGGCAACGCCAATGACATGGCGTTGACTTTCCGCTTTGCCTTTGGTCAGGTCTCGCGGGCCCATTACACCCGCTTTGACGCCTCTTCGTTGTGATAGCCGAGAGCTTGTGATCGTGGTGACGTGTGCTTGTTAGTGTGGCATTTCGCATCCATAGCGCAAACAGGAGTCTAGGAAGAGGTTGTAGGGTAATTGCAGCCGAGATATTCGTTCACCATGGGATCGCGCGTTCGCTCATTAAGAAGTTTATTATGACGTGACGTGAGTGAAAAGAAGCTGCGGGCTGTCTGGGTTAGGGTTAAACCTGTTTTTGTATTTCATCGTGGGTTTATCAAACAGCCTCCACACCCATCCACAAAGCGATCTATCCCGCCTCCGTTTTTTACACGACCACCATGAGCGAGTCACGTTCTGAACTTCTGGCATGGCTCAACGAGCTTCTCCAGATAAACTATACCAGGGTCGAGCAATGCGGAACCGGCGCGGCCTACTGTCAAATCCTCGATTCTGTCTATCGTGTGTCCATCCAACCAACTCTCACACCTTCGTCCAGGATCTGTTGCTGACCGATATACGTATTCTCAGTGGATGTGCCAATGACGCGTGTCAAAATGAACGCAAAGCACGAATACGAATTTATAGCAAATTTCAAAGTCATGCAAAATGTGTTCAAAGCGAAACGGCTGGAGAAGGTGCGTACACGTTCTCCCTGAATCATCCCTCCACATTACTTTCGGGGGATTGACGTCCAACGAAACACCTGTCACCCCACACCATCGATCTGCAGCCCATCCCCGTAGAAAAGCTGGTCAAATGTAAAATGCAGTGCGTCTTTTTTTCCCTTGGTAATTGCGTGAGCGTCTAATACATCCCGCCCACACGCTCACGTGCTATCAAAAATAAAGGGATAACCTCGAGTTCTTGCAATGGATGAAACGCTTTTGGGACACCAATTACCCGGGACATCCATACGATCCTGTTGCACGACGGCGTGGCCAGTCGACCGAGACCCCCGCGACCTTGGCCCCTATTGCGTCCACTCGCGCGACGAATGTCCCTGGCGTAGCTGCCGCACGTTCCGGAGGCAAGACGCCCGTCGGTGGACATCGCTCGGGGAGCGCATCTGCAGTTAACCATGAACAACTGCTTGGACTACAGGCTCAACTGAAGGAGATGTCCACGCACCTTGAGGGCCTCGAGAAGGAACGAGACTTTTACTTTGCCAAGGTCTGTGTTTTCTCTTTTTCTTTAAATGAGGCCAGAGTATTTCTTTGTGTTTTTCTTGAGCTCACTCGTTTTTATCGCTTAGCTGCGCGATATCGAGATCTTGGTGCAGCAACAGACGGAAGAACTCGCAAAAGAAGGCCGCGATGACGTAACACTCTCTGAAATCCAGAAAATCCTTTATTCCACCGAGGTACGCCGGCCATCCGCCCTTCCATTCGTCCCTTGACTCGCGATACGCGATACTACAGGATGGCTTTGAGGTGCCGGATGGTGGAGCGGCTGGGGGTGACGAGGAGGAGACGTTTTAGGCGGGCACTTTGTCTTGCACACATATATCTAAGAGTCGCAGTATCGATCATACCCGTAGTTCCCTGCCCTCGCTTTGTCTGGCCTCTTGTAGTGCCGTAATTTCGCTAGTAGTTTATATACAATTGAACCAGTGGGCGCGTCTTGAACATGATTCTGCGGAACCGTAAGAGCTTCAATTCAGTTTGCCAATCTTGCTCGGGTAACCTTGTAGTTTGTTGCCTCTCCCTCGGTGTCTGTTTGCCAAGCCTCAGGTCGAATGCCGTACATGGCAACCAGACCCTTACTCACGCTCGCCCACACACTCACCCACAATCGCGCACAACCACCTCCCTTAGTGATGATGTCTTCAACAAGCTCAGGCTCAAAACGACGGTCGCATCCAGCAAGGCGCGATTTCTCATCTACGCACGGCAACCAACGATCTCGCCCCCCGAAGCACCCGAACAACCCCAAGTCCCGACCGACCCATTTCCTCGCCCTTCCCATCGGCCATCACGCGGAGCTCCGCGATGCCGTCTCAGCGCTGACGTCCTCCTGGCTCGCGCACGAACCCCCCATCGAAGGGCTCGACCCCTCCATCGTCATCAATCCGCGCCGCTTGCACCTCACCCTCGGCGTCATGACGCTCGCCTCGTCGCAGCCGTCGTCCTCGTCCAACCCCGATCGCGACCACAATCACGAGGCGACGATCGACCTCGCAGGCGCTACGACGCTCCTCGCCAGCCTGGCCCCGCGCATTCGCGCCGTGCTCGCGAACAACCCGCTACGCATTCCCCTCGGCAGACTGGCGATCATGCAGCCGGACCCTGCACGTGCACACGTGTTATATGTCGAACCTGATCTACGCCCTCCGGATGGCCGCCGCCTGCGCGCGGTCTGTGGTGCGTTCCCTTCTTTCCTTTTTTTTTTTCCCTTTTTTTTTGGATTCCTCCACCCTCCCCCGGGCCGCATGTTGGGAGAAAGCCTGATCGGATATAGATCTCGTCCATGGAGCGTTCAAGGAAGCTGGCTTTCTCGCCGATGTGAGGCCGCTCAAGGTGCGCCACCGAGCTTACCCATTATCACTTGTCCTCTTGGCTCACACAGCGCGCGACATTCGCCTTCTATTTTTTTTACATGGTGCCGGTATTGTAGTTACACTGCACGGTCCTCAACACGACATTCCGCCGCGCGCCGCAGGGTCAACGCCGCGCCCCAGAACGCATCCCCTTTTCTTTCTCCGCGTTCCCGCAGGCTTTGGGTGCCAGCTCAAACCTCGGTACTTGGGCCGTAGACGAGTTGCAGATCTGCGAAATGGGGAGTTGGGCACCAGACGGGGCATATGTACGGGTCGCGGGTTGCGATCTTCGCCCTGAGCACCTGTAAGATGTGAGCACCTCTCAGTTGTTCTCAGTGAATTAATGTCGCTTACGGTGCCTTGTTCTAATCTTTGATAATTCTTTGGGGGCAGCGTGGGCATTTGCACCAAGCCGGATCTACTAGCATGCGTTTTTGCACCATCACTACAAACCCTCTGTCGGAAAAATGAAGCAGTGAACCAGTATACATGCCAGGGTACAGAGGGCCAATCTTGCCGTTAGTGGGCATGGGTGCCCGGTCATCGGCAAGGGGCAAACCAAACATAGGATGTATCCGCGGTATGCGGATTTGACGCTCCGTGGTCTCTTGCATTGATAGAGTTTTCGCTCCATGGGAAACACCCCACAAGGCGATGCGACAATCTAGCCATAGGGAACAAAAATCTTGTAATTCGCCGAACGAGACTTTTTTTTCACATTTCCTTATCACTTTCATGCCGCGGACCATGAGGTAACGCGTACGTCTAGCCTCAGAATAAACCCTTTTCGCTGTCCGCTTCGAAGGTCGAAAGCCACAACGACGGACGCAAAATAGTATTACAAAAAGACTGAAGACTGTGAAGGTGGTGCGAATAACACAACCGTGATAATCGGCTTGGGAGACATATAATGGGACCGGTTTAATGATCGTGATCACGAACGGATTCGTGGATAATCAATATATAAACCGGGGCAAACTTAGGAAGGCGGAACAGAGTTCCTGTCGCTGGTCCGTTGATACAGTAATGCTGAAATTCCTCGAATTACGACCAACCCTGACGGAAAAATGGAAGAAATTTGAATCCCTGGGGCACTGAAGGGTGAATGCGAAACATGATAGCGCTTCTGCCCGCCCCCGCCCGACTGCCAGTTGGTCGCACGGACGGCGCGTGCAGTGATTGGCTACTGTATTGTGATCATCTCAACTCCACCTCACATAAGTGGCCGGCAACTATACCCCTGCACGAGGCGCGTCTACTACAGTAAGGTCCTTGACGCTGCGCGGAGAAATGGATACGCCAATCTAGATCGGGGTATTGTCAATGCCAAACGTCTGTGTTTTATTTCAAACACGAAGTGACAGATGACCTGGCTAGGGACATGCCGTTCGATTGAGGATAACCAGATGGTGGAGCTGCCCGTGTTCGAGATAAAACGCAAATGAGAAGGCAGGGCGGCGTGAGGTAGAAAAAAGTGGTGACGGGGTAACACTGTCGGTTTGGTTTGTCTCTGGCAGGGGGGAATTAGATCTGAGAATCAAGGCTGTGTCAACTCAGTGATAGGTGACCTTTCTAGGGGCAAACACGCTGTTTGATTGAGTGTAGCCGGGTTGCTGGGGCTGACCGTGTTCGAGATAGAAATAGAAAGGCAGATGAGAGGGCAGGGCCGCGTGGGGCCGAAAACGTGCGACGATGTAATAGCACCAGTTTTGGTTAGTTTCTGCAGGGAGAGATTGGATCTCAGAATCGGGATTCGGGGCTATGTCAGCTAAGTGATAGGTGACCTTGCTGGGGGAAAACACGCTGTTTGATTGGGTGTAGCCAGATTACTGGGGCTGACCGTGTTCATGATAAAAGGACACATGAAAGGGCAGGGCCGCGTGGCGTAGAAAGCCGTGACGAGGCAATGCGGTTTCGTTTGTTTTTGGCGGGGGTGACCTGATCTGAGAATTGGGGCATTGTCAGCTAAGTGATAGGTGACCTTGGTGGGGGCAAACACGCTGATTGAGTGTAGCCAGATTGCTGGAGCTGGCTGTGTTCGAGATAAAAAGACAGGGCAGCTGGGGTAGAAAAACGTGACAACGAGGTGACAGTGCCGGTCTAGTTTGTTTTCGGCAGGGGGGATTGGGTAACTCAATCTAAACAGTGTGTTTGCCCCTACCAAGGTCACCTATCATGGCACTTAGCTGACATAGCCCCAATCCCCCTTGCCAAAAAGAAACGAAACCGGTGCCATAACTTCGTCACGTTTTTCTACCCCAATAACCCCGTGCGGCCCCCTTTCATATGTCTTTTTATCCCGAACACGGTCAGCTCCAGCAATCTGGCTACACTCAATCAAACAGCGTCTTCCCCCCCAGCAAGGTCACCTATCACTTAGCTGACATAGCCCCAATTCTCAGATTAAATCCCCCCTGCCGAAAACAAACGAAACCGGCACCATTACCTCGTCACGTTTTTCTACCCCATGCGGCCCTGCCCTTTCATGTGTCTTTTTATCTCGAACACGGTCAGCTCCAGCAATCTGGCTACACTCAATCAAATAGCGTGTTTGCCCCAGCAAGGTCACCTATCACTTAGCTGACATAGCCCCAATTCTCAGATCTAATCCCTCCCTTCCAGAAACAGCCCAAACCGGCACCATCACCTCGCCGTCACGTTTTGCTACCTCACGCAGCCCTGCCATCTCATCTGTCTTTTATCTTGACCACAGGTAGTCCCGTACGTCATTTTTCTTTCCACCGTTTATGGCCATGCCCTGCCCTTCATACGCGACCGCCCTATGAGAACTCCACCCGTGCGAATGCAGAGAGGGGTTACATCTACAATTAAACCTCATCTCTGATACGGTTTGAAATTTTTATACATAGAGCTCCACTTTGAACAATCAATATCACTTTCATGCCGCGGACCATGTGGCAACGCGTAAGTCTAACCTCAGAATAAATGAAATGACTAAACGCTCTTCGTTGTCCCCTTCGACCCTCGTGAAAGCCAACAATGGGACTCAAAATAGTATTACATAGACGCTTCTGTACCCACAGCGCACTATCGTCCGGACGCGCCCCCCACCGATTACAGTCTCAGAAAAGCGTGTAAAAAGACAGACTCGAAGACCGTGATCGCCTTGAGTTGGCCAACTAGACCAAGTTCCATTGCCAATAAACAGATTCGTGAATAACCAATATAAACCCGAGAAAACTTAGGGAGACAGAACAGAGTTCTCGTCGCCGGTCTGCTGATACAGTAATGCCGAATTTCCTCGAATCACGACCAACCCTGACAGTGGGCGGCCGGAACAGTGGAAGAGATTTGAATCCCTGGGATACTGCAGGGCGACCACTAACATGACAGCGCTTCTGCCCGCCTCCGCCTGACTGCCAGTTGCACCGACAGGCACGTGTCGTGATGGGCTACTGTATTGTGATCCTCAACTCCGGCTCACACGAATTCTGCACGAGGTGGGTCTACTATGAGGAGAAACAGATGCGCGATTCGATCGGAGTCCCTCTGACACCGTGTTTTATATTTCAAGGGGTGGGCGAGCAGTGGAGTAGGAGGGGGGGAAGGGGGTGTTGAGAAGCTGTGCGTGTACATTCACACACAAGACATCTATTCAGTAATCGTACATTTTGGGGCAGAGCCGATGAATGAATGTGTCATAGCCTCCCTCCAGCACATGACATCATCAGCGTCGGTTCGACAAGACAATTTTTTTTATTCATCGAAAAAGAAGACGCGCCTTGAGGACCGTCACTGAGTTACGAGAGGGGAATGCAGAATAACGGTCATGTCAAAACCGAAACAATGAACGACACGAGTCAATTACTGCAAGGCTGATAAGGGCATGCACGTAAACACGTATTTGGAAGGGTGGAAGGAAGGACAGCCGGCGGAAAGATGCAGGTCATGGCACGACAAGGAAAAGGGAATGAGGCAGATACAGTCAGGGCCGATGACATTCAGGCGAGGATGACTTAGATGATTCGCTCAGGTGACGGCGCCATTCCGCGCGCGACGAGGACGAAAAAGGCAGATTCGAACCGGGAGATCCAGTAGAGATGCGACTGGTTGCGACCAGCCGAGAAGCCTGACGCTCAGGGGAACGAGGGAGGAAGAAAACATGTCGGGCTCGGACTGCTGCGCGAGGAAAGCGGACCATGACGATCTAGTCAAGCCTCAAAAACTGTTTTACTTGTACATTGCGCCTCAGTTCCCAGTCCAGCTTCAGAGGGTTCTAATATTCGCCCTCCTGCTTGGCTCAACGTATTCTAGTGGTCACATTTTTCCCATACTCGGCTGTGCCCTTCTCTCCCTGACACAACGCCTCACCTAGATGTGACGAAGCCGTCCCAGCCTCCCCCTTTGATCGAATCCGAAGTCCGTTTTATTCACGCATTTCTCCTTTGACACAACTACCATCCGGGTGCAGAGGGTGTGACATTTGCAATTAAACGTCGTAGTGTTCGTCTTTGATACGGTTCGAAAATCGTTTATATAGAGCTGCACTTTGAACAATCGATAACATCTCGCTCGCCCAAACTCACCTCTTCAGCATCAACAAACCCTCCCAACCATCATAATCTATCAGTGAGTTGATAATGATGAATCCCTGGCATACTCCATACGACCAACATGACCACGTACGCTGTCTCCATACTTTACAACCCTTAATGGAGAAGGGCCATACCTTGTTTCCTAGATCTCCTCCTCATCGGGTGCTCCACGTCCAGTTGGTCAGTGGCAAACTGCAGCTCGACCGGACCAAAACACTGCCATCCAAGGCTGCTCCTGTGCGTTGTGCTCAGCTACTGGACACAACGACCCGCCAGTCTGGTATACCATGGAACACCAGGACCCACGGCCTCCGTATGGTGTAAGCATCACCTATTCAGAGGTTCGCCATGTCGCCTTTTGACATTTGCCTTCTCCAAAGGACCCAGCCGCTCTATTTGAGAATCGAAGCCTAGGCGCCCACAACCCCACGGGCACCACCGCTTCTGGGAATGACCAGAGACAGGCCCCACAAGTTCCTGCATGTACCCACGTTGTCCGGTGTCATGTATCTGGCTGAAGTCTAGCCCAAACAGAAACAGGATAATGCTGGTTACGCACCTCTACATGAGGAAGTACGCATTCCCCAAGGCCAGACCAGTGCGGTACTTGATCAGACTCAAGTCTTTGACATGTCGGTCACGGAGGGACTTCGGCGTCTTGCTAGGCGCTATGTCAACAACCCAGAGTCCCTCGTCAACGTAGTCCGCCTGGAACCGGGCGCCTCTGGTCGATTTCAAATCGTCATCATGTTGGAAGTAGCTAATATTCTGTGAGGCCGCTGTCCATTGTCAATGCTGTGAGGCGTCAATGTTTCGCAGATACCTAAGCCAGAGCATATTTTAGCCACAGTCGAACGTCGGAGTAGGAGCGGACGAGGATGTGGATACTGACATTTGGAATTGGTGGTTTGTCACGCTTTCGAATTCGTATATTGTTTTTGTGTTAAGCTCTGTTGGTGATGCAATCGCTGTCAACTTTCCATCATTTTGTTAGTTTCCTGCCGAGAGGCTTGCCGTAGTGCAGTTAGCGGTCAATCACGTCTGTGTGGTGGAAATTCGAGCGGAACCCCTCCAGAGTCTGGCCCTGCTTCAAGCTCGTGGGATTAGACTGAGTATGAGCCAGCCGTCACGCGAGGTGAGGGTCATGGGCGTTATAATAGACAGTGGATATCCTGGTGACATCTCCGCATAGTTGAACCAACAAGCCCGATGTCTCTGACCAAAGAGATGTCGTCATTCTTTGTTCACGTCCATTGTGACGATTTGTGTGTATACTGGATTCTTGCCTTCCGAGTCCACATAATCATACTTAGCCTTTTTTTGGCCTACGTGAAAAGGAATGATGAAAATTCTTGTATGCTTAGAGTTTCCTTGGGAATTTGAAGGACTGGATGGGTGTCAAGGGCGGAGAAGGATGTTCCGGTTGGGTGGGTTCGAATAGCGATCCCATTCCCGGGCCTCCTTCCTAACTGGCTCAGGCTGGTGGCGTTGGCACTTGGCACTCTACCGGCAGATGCCGACGCCACTCGCGCATCACGAAGACTCGAAGACGCATCCAGTCAGGCACAAATTACAACTAACGATCGTGCCTGCGACGTATCTAGGCAACTCTACCAAGCCAAGGCCCCAGCCAACTCATTTCCTCGCCTTCTCATTGGCCTCCATGCTGAGCTCCGATGACCTCCTGACTCGCACAAACCACCCATTGACGGGCCCGGCTCCCCCATTCTCGTCCACCTACACCACTCGCGCTTCGGCCTTTGCGTCATGCCCCCCCAGAGCCTGGGCAGTCGTCGCCACTCAACCACGATCGCCATCGCGACTCGGAGCTGGAAACGTATCCGAGTCTCGCTGGCGCCATCACACCAGTATTACTCGTAGTCTGGCCCTGCGCATATACTCTATGCTTACACGCAGCTCGCAGGGTGTCCCGCTGGCCAGTCTAACAATCATTACCCAGACTGCGCGTATATACGTCCTTTTTGTCGAAGCTAATATGTGTCGTCCGCACGGCCGCAGTCGGCGTGCGCAGTCTGTAGTGCGTATGTCTCTTTTCAAGCTATTTGATCTTTTCCCCCCCTTTCTTTCTTGTTTTGACCTCCCTCATCACTGTTCCTCCCTAGCTCCGCCCTAGGCCACATGGGTGGAAATGCGTCATTGGATATAGATCTATGACTCGGAATCGTTCAAGGAAGCCAGCCTTCTCACCAGCGAGCATAGGCCGCTCGACGCTCGCCACCTGACCGACTTATCTGTTTCTCGCCTTACGTCCTGTCGCATACAGTACATGATACCACATCTTACGTGGTACCCGTACTGTAGCTACATCGCGTGCCCAAGGCGACATACTACCACACAGAGAGGGCCAGCCCCATGCCACACTGCCAGAACACATTTCGTCTTCTTTCGCGACGTCCCCGAAGGAATCGAGGGCCGGCCTAAATTTAACACATGGACCACGGACGAGTTGTAGATATGGAAATGGAGAACTGGGTACCAGATGAGGCGGAGCGTACGTTCAGGTCACGAAGTGCAGTCTTCGTTTATAAGGTCTCAGCTTGGCACTGGTACGTGATGTCCCTCAGTTCTCAATGTGCGTACGTTGTCCGGACTTACTTGCGTGTTTTCTCAATCTTACTGCAAGTGGAGATAAGTGAGTGAGGTCATCAACAAAGGTCAAATCGGCGACGGGACGTATCCATCGTCACGGTAATGTATTATGTTCTCTTTCCTGGCCCCAAGAATTTCAACAGACTGTACTGTAGGACAGATTCTTCCTCATCCACAAAATTAATACGTTTCAGCTTACGCGCACTGCCTTGGCGCCCGTAGAAAAAAAAAAGCGTATAAAGTACAAGTAAGGGCAAGTGAGAGCGGGGCAGGAGCAGACGCGGAAACTGGCGAAAGGGACTTCCAACGGCAGATGCCGATTTGTTCACCGCCTCAATACAATACTGTAATATTGCACTTCACGTCATCCTAGGGTGCGGTGCGGGAAGCTGAAACCCTCCAAATTGTTACAAGTATGACCAACGGCAATATAAACCCAATGTAGTTTGGATGTCTCCCTTTCCGCAGCATACGCCCCCTTGGTCCGTGTCGTAGATGCCAGAATCCTTGTCACCCACGAGTACCCTCCACGAGCAACAGTCAAGCCTCCCGTGCGACATCGGCAGTGCGTCGTCTCATTTCTACGTGAGCACTCGCTTAATTCATACGCCTCCCAGGTGCGCTTGAGAACCAACATGAGATTGCATCGAGATTCTGGTCTCGCTCGCTCAGGAAGTCCGAAAAGCACGACAGAGAGCTCGTGGATACATGGAAAGGTGATGCAGATGGCATCTTGATTTTTGTACGTGGTTGTCACATATTCTCATCCGCACTTCAGTTCATCTGCCTTCTGTTCAGACGGGACTTTTTTCTTCCACGGTGGCCAGCTTCATCCTAGAAAGCTATAAGACCCTTCAACGCGACACTGGAGACGTCACGGTCCAAATCCTATCTCAGATCTCTGGCCAACTTGTAGCCATTTCGAACGGAACTGTCGTGTCCCTTCCGCCCCCGCCCCCACCATTTCGTCCCGCTTCGGGAAGCATCCGTGTCAATGCACTCTGGTTCTTGAGCTTATGCTTGAGTTTGACCTGTGCACTCATGGCAACGTTGATGCAGCAATGGTCCAGAAATTACATGCAAATGGCTCAAGGGCCTTGTTCTGACCTTGCTGCTCAAGCACGCCTGCGCGCCTTTGCGTTTGACGGTGTCTCGAGATTTCAAATGTCTCACGCGCTGGGATTGGTTCCCTTACTGCTTCACATCTCCGTCTTTCTTTTCTTCCTCGGGATGGTGGACTTTTTGTTTCCTATCAACAATACTGTTACATTTGTAGTCCTTGGCTTTGTCGTCGCGGTCGCATCTACATACATGCTACTCACCCTCTTCCCTCTTTTCTACCTGAACTTTCCATATTCCACCCCACTGTCATCGCTCGTTTGGCGCCTCACAGATTTTCCTGCTCGGCTCATATCCACTCTACACTGGCTAGTCCTCTCAGTCTTTCGTTTTTGGACGGCATACAAGTGTGACTTAAGGCACTGGCAGGATGCGCGCGACGACACATTATTCAACCTTCCCTCAGTCTACCATCAATTCCGTATCGACCTCCGGAAACGCTTTGCTACACAAGCTGTTCATGCGGATGCCAGTGTTCTTGGGAAACAACTGATACGGGAATTGGATACCACGGAGGACGTCGACGAAATCGAAGCATTTTTCGAGGGCATACATGCTGCGCTCGCGATCGACACAAGCAATGTGTTTCGTCCTGTCGTGAAGTACCTAGTCGAACACCAAATGCTTCTTTCCTTCCGATTCCAATGTCTTTTCGACAGCTGCGACAACACGCTCCCCGAGCCTATGCGGTATCGTCGCGCATTAGTCGGCATCCGCGCACTCTGGGACGTCTTCTCCCTCAAACCAGACGACCACCCTTTCCGACTTCTGGTCGGCGCGCCGTTCGAAGACCCGAGTGCGACCTCCTGGTACCATGCCATGTCCCCTCTCCTCCACCACGAAGAACCCACGGTCGCGGCAGCCGCGCGTTGTATCCAGGCGATCGTTGCCTCGAACGCCGTGACAAAAGCCCCCCCAGAGTACACAGACGCGGCGGACCTCGACGCACTCGCAGCCCTAGTGAACCCTCCACCGGGCCTGCAGCACGCAGTGCGGGGCACGGACAGCCTCCGCGCGAACGGCGGCTTGCTCGTTCTTATAAACCTCCTTGAGGACCTGACAGCGCCACTCGGCGCAGCAGATGACGCACTCTCGGCGCAGATTGCGCGCATCGTCGGAGAGGTCGTACCCTGGCTCTTTCCGCCGTGGGAGCTCCGCGCGTGTGTTGTGCCGGCCGTTCGCGAATCCCTCGCAGATGCTTGCGAGTTCGTGGCCGCGCTCGCGGAGGGACAGATACAAGCTAGGAAGTCCCCGCATATGCGCTCTTTCCCGCACGTGCGCCCGCATTCGACTCGAACGGTGCCGGAGAACCAGCGCCATGCTTGCGCCGAGCGACAGGATGCATTTACCAAGCTGGTCGAGGAGCTACGTGCGCTCACGGCCTTTGTATGTGATGAGCCGCAGCATGCTTCACGTGGCCACTCGGATCTCCGTCATTGATATCTATCGATCAGTGGAAAAGGTAATACATGTGCTGTATCTACTATATATTCATGTGTCGTTATCGCGTAGTGCCGTAGCCCACATTCTAATCATGGATCCTGAACAGACTTGCCAGCTAAAATTATGGCCGCCGGCCACAAACACTCGGATCTGAGTTGCAGCGGGGATCTATAAGGAGAAATATCACGTCGGTCTATCACATCTCTCGCACTTTGAGAGAGGGATGAAGGCACGCGTTCCTCACCTCACCATCAAATGGAAGTTGCTGAGAGGGCCCTTAGGCCATGCGGGGTGCCGCGGTGGCGAGCAAGAGTGAGCCTTATCAGGGTCCATGCATGTCCGCCTGAGCCGCATGGGGCTGGTACCTGGGTTATAGGTACACCGGGCGCTGAGATTGTGATGTGACTTCACACGGCAGTGAGTGTTCGCAATTCAAGGTCACAGTAAGGACCTTCGGTGAATGGTTGACCAAGTCAAACCAAACATATTCTTGCTATATTCATTACGCTCTCGCACACATCTTGTTCTCATCGCGCCGCTTTTTGCAAGGGCATTCCTGCAAGTGGGTTATCAGGTCGGATCAGTCCGTGAAATGAAACGGGCCCGGCATGCCCCGAGTCAGCTGATGTTTGTACTGTACGTATAACAACAAGCCCCGGGATCCAACGTGTGATCAATACCTTGCCCAGTTTTTCTTCTCACAACACTTTCGTGCCATGGGTGCAAACCAGAGTACTAGTCGCCTGGATCCGGCTCCGGCTCCAGCTCCAAGTTTTCCCTGCGTCCAATTCAGAGTGCTCATCATTGGAAGAGCAAATGCAGGGAAGACCTCAATTTTGCAGCGAGTCTGTGACACAACAGACAGTCCAGAGATCTACAGGTCCGGTCCGGAGGGTACTCGCCATCGGGTACGTACTCATTAACACTCATTCCCAATGGCACTTACAACCTCATGGTCTATCCAGGTTAAACTCAACCCCACAATAGAGGTTGGATGAGCGTATCTTTGTCAGTGACAGCTGATCATGAGGATCTTGCTGACAGCGTGGCCGTCACAACATTGAGGATGAACTCATCTTCAAGAACCATAGTGGATATGTTTTCCATGACTCCTGTGGATTTGAGGCGGGCAGTGAAAATGAGTTGAAGACTGTCCAAGAATTCGTCACTCGTAAGTCACGGGAGAGGCAATTGAAGGATCGGTTGCATGCAATATGGTTAGTCCTTCAGTGTGTCTCTGAGTCTACTCATAAATATAGAACACTGCTTCTCAGGTATTGCATTCCAATGGACAATGATCGGCCATCACTTGATCTAAAGCATTTTGCGGATATTTGCCCAGATAAAAATGGTATGTCTAAGCTGATCTGACGTTTTATGAACTGGATTGACATGGGTGATCTTTCAAGTCCCTGTAATAGCAGTCTTCACAAAATATGACCAGTTCAAGCATGACATCAAGATGAAGTTGGAGGATGAAGGTCATGACCCAAGGACTCACTTTGATGCCAAGGTAGAAAGTGTGTTCAATCAATATTATCTGGCTAGCCTTAGCGGACCCCCACCATTTGTTCGTTTGGAGAGTGAGGATTTTATTAACCAAGCCACACTGATATTAATTTCTGTCCTATAGGAATGCACAAGCATGATCAGCACTGTACTGATCTTATTGAAACAACTGCTAATGAACTCAGTGGGGACATAGTTACCCTTATGCTCCTGGCTGTACAGTGTGATAACCTAGAGCTTGGCATAAAGCAAGCTGTTAACTGGTGAGTCCTTACATGTAGCAAGATAATGGTGAAGATGTGTAGTCCTATCACAGGACCCATTATTTTCTTGAGAGGGAAGCTGGAAGTACAGAAACCATAATAAAGATATGCATGATGGGGTTTCCATCAATTTGGGTAAGTCATACTATCTGGTATGGATTAACCCTTACTGAAGGATAAGGACTACTAAGTATTATGTCAGTCTGTCCTTGCTAATCCATATTCCATGTGCTGATTTATGTTATTGCCCTCTTGCTGCTCTCATATATGCTTTCCATGCCCTAACTTGTCCTTCCCTCTGTGCTCTCCAGTTTGTAAGTGCCCCTTACAAGCTTGCCTTCATTCATGTCTTTATAAGTCTCTCTGTGCTCTCCAGTTTGTATGTACCCCTCACAAGTTCACCTTCTTTCCATGTCTGAAAAGTCCCTCCCTTTGTGCTTTCTAGGGGGTAAGTGCATATTGCAAGTTTTGCTTTCATTCTATGTTCTGACAAATCCCTCCCTCTGCACTTTTCAGAGAGTAAGTGTCCCTTATGGGCTTGCTTTCATTTTATGGCCTGACAATCCCTTCTTCTACCATCTCTAGGATGTGAGTGTCCCTTGCAAGCTTGCCTTTTTTCTGTGACCTGATAAGTCCCTCCTACTATGCCCCTAGGAGGTAAGTGGCCCTTGAAAGCTCTCTTTCTTTCTATATCCTGACAAGTCCCTCTCTCTATGCTTCCCAGGAGGTGAGTGGCCTGAAAAGCTCTCTTTCTTTCTGTGTCCTAACAACTCACTCCATCTACACTCTCCAGCAAGTATGTTCCCCTTGCAAGTTCACTTTCTTTCCATGGCCTAACATGTCTCCCCCCTCCTCTCTGCACTTTCCAGAGAGTAAGTGTCCCTTTCAAGCTTTCTTTCTTTCTATGTCCTGATAAGTCCCTCCCTCTGCCTTCTCTAGGATGTAAGTGCCTTACAAGCTTTCTTTCTGTGTCCTGACAGGTCATTCCCTCTGTGCTCTCTAGGAGGCTGAGGTGAGTGCCATGCAAGTTCACTTTCTTTCTGTGTCCTGACAAGTTCCACCCTCTGTACTTTCTAGAGAGTAAGTTCCCTTGCAAGCTCACTTCTTTCTATGTCCTAACAAGTCCCTTCCTCTGAACTCCCCAGGAAGTGCATGGCCCTTTTAAGATCACTTTCTTTTTATATTCTGATAAGTCCCTTGATCTATGCTCTCTAGCAAGTGAGCACCCTCTATAAGTTTACTTTCTTTCTATATTCTGATAAGTCCCTTTCTCTGCACTCTCTAGAGAGTGAGTGCCCCTTATAGGCTTTCTTTCTTTCTATGCCCTGACAGGTCCCTTCCTTTGCACTCTCTAGGATGTGAGTGCCTCTTATGAGCTTGGTTTCTTTCTATATTCTAAATCCCTCCCCATGCTCTCTCTAGCTAGTAAGTGCCCCTTGTAAGCTCCACTTCCTTTTTATAACCTTACTCCTTTCTCTATGCTCCCTAGGAAGTGAGTACCCCTTACAACCTTGCTTTCTTTTTATATCCTGACAAGCTCATCCCTTATGCTCTCTAGTTGGTAAGTGCCTCTTATGAGCTTGTTTTCTTCCTGTGCCCTAACAAGTTCCTTACTCTGCATTTTTTAGGTAGTAAGTGCCCCTTGTAAGTTTGCTTTCTTTCTATAACCTAACAAGTTCTCTCTATCCATGCTCTCTAGCATGTTAGTGCCCTTTATAAGTTTACTTCCTTTCTATGTTCTAACAAGTCCCTTGTACTCTTTAGGATGTAAGTGCCCCTTGCAAGTTTTTTTTCTTTCTTTCTGTATCCTGACAAAGTCCCAACCTTTGTGCTCTTTAGGATGTGAGTGCCCCTTGTAAGTTTGCTTTCTTTCTGTAACCTGACAAGTTCCCTCTATCTATGCTCCCTAGCCTGTTAGTGCCCTTTATAAGTTTACTTCCTTTCCATATCCTAACAAGTCCCTTTCTCTGCTCTCTCTAGGATGTGAGTGCCCCTGATAAGCTCACTTTCTTTCTGTGCCCTGATAAGTACCTCCCTGTATGCTCTCCAGGTGGTAAGTGCCCCTTATAAGCTTTCTTTCTTTCTGTGATCTGACATATTGCTCCCTCTATACTTCTCAGGATGTAAGTGCCCTTCTTAAGTTTACTTTCTTTCTGTGTCCTGACAAGTCCCTCCCTCTGCACTCTTTAGCATGTGAGTGCCTCTTATGAGTTGCTTGCTTGCTATATCCTTAAAACTGCTCCTTCTATGCTCTATAGAGAGTGAGTGCCCCTTGCAAGCTTGCTTTCTTTCCATGTTCTAACAAGTCCCTCCCTTTGTGCTCTTCAGTTTGTAAGTACCTTAGGCAAGCTCTATTTCTTTCTATATCCTGACAAGTTTCTCCATCTGCATTTTCTAGGAAGTGAGTGCCCCTTACAAGCCTACTTTCTTTCTATGTTCTGACAAAGTCCCACCCCCTATGCTCTCTAGGAAGTAAGTATCCCCCACAAACTCACTTACTTTCTGTGCCCTGATAAGTCTCTCCCTCTATGCTCTCCAGGTGGTAAGTGCCCCATACAAGCTTTCTTTCTTTCTGTAACCTGACAAGTTTCTCCCTCTGTACTTTCTAGGATGTAAGTGCCCCTCTTAAGTTCACTTTCTTTCTGTGTCCTGACAAGTCCCTCCCTCTGTGCTCTCTAGCAAGTGAGTGACCCCTACAAGCTTGCTGTCTTTCTATGTCCTGATAAGTCCTCCCTCTATGCTCTTCAGAGAGTGTGTACCCCTTATAAGCTTGCTGTCTTTATATGTTCTTACAAGCCCCTCTCTATATACTCTCTAGGTTGTAGGTGCCCTTTGTAAGTTTGCTTTCTTTGTATATCCTGACAAGTCTCTCCCTCTGTGCTCTCCAGTTTGTGAGTATTCCTGACAAGCATGCTTTTATTCTGTGTTCTGAAAAATCCCACTATCTTCACCCCCCAGGAAGTGAGTACCCCTTACAAGCTTGCATAATTCTGTGTCCTGACAAGTCTCTCCCTCTATGCTCTATAGGAAGTAAGTGCCCCTTACAAGCTCACCTCCTTTTAGTATCTTAACAAACTCCTTCCTCTGTATTGTCCAGGAAGTGAGTACCCCTTGGAAGTTCACTTTCTTTCTATATTCTAACAAATCCCTTCCTCTGCACTCTCTAGAGAGTGAGTGGCCCTTGTGAGCTTGCTATCTTTTTATGTCCTGACAAGTCCCTCTCTCTGCACTTTCCAGTTTGTAAGTGCCTCTTATGACCTTACTTTCATTATGTGTTGTGATAAGTCCATCCCTTTTGCTCTTCAGTTAGTGAGTTCCAAATCCCCTTGTAAGCTCACTTTCTTTCCATGTACTGATAAGTCCCTCTGCTGTGCTGTTCAGAGAGTGAGTGCCCTTGCAAGCTCACTTCCTTTCTCTGTCCTGACAAGCTCCTCCCACTGCACTCTCTAGAATGTGAGTGCCCTTTGCAAGTGCATCTTTTTTTCATGTCCTGACAAGTCCCTCCCTCTGCACTCCCCAGAGAGTCAGTGCTACTTGTAGTTTCACTTTCCCTTTGTGTCCTAACAAGTCCCTCTGCACTTTCCAGCCAGTGAGTGCCTCTTGTAACCTCACTTTCATTATGTGTCCTGATGAGTCCCTCCCTCTGTGCTCTCCAGAGAGTGAGTGCTCCTCTGAGTCATGACCCTCCTTGCTTTGCTTCTGTGTTTGACAAGTCCCTTTCTCATTAATCTTCACTGGCAGTTTGTGAGTGCTCCTTTGGCGCTTCTTTTCGGTCTGTTAATTTGTTCCTTCCTCTCTGTGCTTGTAGGAAGTGAGTTGTTCTCATGTGTTTTCCTTTTTTTGCTGTTCTCATTTTCTTTTACCCGGAATTGCAGTTTGTATTCTACAAACTGAGATCGTTTTACTCCGATGTACTGTCATTATTTTTCCGTTCTATTTTGATTTCACTAATGGACATTTAGCCCCGTCTTTGTATATCTAGCAATGATGCAAATCACACGATGATTGGTACATTTCCACTGTCTTCATCTGTGCGTTCTAACTTCCAAAATAGCCACAGTTCTCATTCTGGAGTATGCCTGCATTCTTTTTTCCTCACCATCCCTTCCAACTTGTGGGGAGGTTTTGGATAAAGCTTGTTCCCAATTCATATCTTCTGACACTCATAATGTGGTCAATCGGTTGTTCCTACTAGCCCCCAAACCATATTCTACCCAGCAATTTATAGAATTTGTCCTAATGAATCGTATTCGTTAGCTGATCTTTCCTTCCCCATATTCATGTTCTTACATACATGCTTCCTTGTTGTATCACATCATGTCATCATCGTGCTTCCGTAGTTGATAAATGGGAGGGTTTTTACCGAGCTTGTCCCGACTCCTGGGGTGTAGAAAGATAATCGATAATCGATAACCCATCCGTACCCATCACTGACACTGACAAGAATGGTGTTTGTCGTTGACTGCTAGCAGGTAGCCACCCGCACAAAGGGGTGTGGCTCAAGCGCTCAATTCCTAGTAACTCACACCCGGTGGTAGGGCAGAGCCCCTCCTAGCTCGGAGCTCCTAGGCAAAAGGAGAAAGAGTGGTCGAAAGTGGACCGCCAATAGGGATGCCCAACGTCATTTGCAAATCGCTTGCATCATACTGTAATTGTAGGACTCGGACATGTAGCGTGATGTCTCCATTCTGCACGCCGTAAATTCCTATCACTGATCTGCCCTAGTGCAACTGTGAAAATAAATGACGAGCCAATGACACAGCCTTATTTCCGCCTGAAGTAGGGGCTTATCCAGGCTTGATGCGTGCCAGTGGCAGTGTAACGCGTGCATGTGCGTTGGGCTTGGAATGCCCAGATTCGACCATCGCCGACTTGACCAACGCCACAGGGCAGCGCTCCCGCGCTCCCGCGCTGCTGTCTTCTTTCCCTTGTTTCGTCGTTATGGGCAGTAGCCTAAGCCCTATTAGTTACTTTTGTCCTGTATTTAGCCCCTTTTCCCTGGCCTGAGCCAGTGTGCAATTTTGAGACACTCTTTCCCCCCTTCTTGTGTGCCCTTTCCAGCGGTCGAGCGGTTAACGCCCGCCATCCCGCTTCACCTTCGCTCCATCGCGCGTTCTCGGATCGAACGTGCTTTGGTTCTACTGCCTTTTATCCTTCCCTTCTCCGAACTCACACGTGGACCTTTAGTCCTCGTTAAAGGCAGCAAAAGCCAAAGCCTTGAAAGCGTCTCGAAGTAGAATCCCTCGGCTACACTTTACGCAAGTATTTCAGTGCTCAGAGACCTCCATCAGAGTCGATGAGACCAAAGAAACTCTGGCCCCATTCCTATCCTCAAAGACCAAGCATGCATGTCAAAAAGGTGCCTCGACAATGCCTCGAGGATTTAACGGCACGCCTCGCCAGCCTCTCGGATCCTCCCTTGCTTAAATTGTGCGACCCTCCTTTATTTTTTCTTTTCTAAAGTGTATTGTCTTTTTTCCCAAAAATGTATTGCGTGCGCTTCAGATGTCCGACACGGGTGGCCTATGGGCATCGTCCTTCTAAGCTACTCAGGCTACTCCTGGAATTACAATCCCCCAATAACTCCTCACCCTACTATGCGTCCCTGATGACGCGATGCCATCAATTGGATTTCTCTTTAATTACGTTGTTGACCGGATTGAGCCAAGGCCACAGGTTTACCATAATGCAGCTCCCACTAAGAATGCCTTCTTCCGGACGATGGAATAGATACTGTCTTTTTGATTTAGTGCAAGTACAAGGGGGGATGGAAAGGAGGAATAGGAAATCAAGACGAGAGCGTGTTGACTGAGACCGTTTCTGACATCTGAGAGAGGTTGAACTGGTCTGGTAACTGCGTGGGAAATGAGGGCACTGAACCGCTGCTGGAAGACTATTTCAATGAGCAGGGTTGTAAGAGGAAGAAATCGAGAGATGGTGATGAGAGGATCAAAGGGGACATCTGCCAGCGGCATCTAGGGTGAGGGTCCATTGAAAATGTGGGTCACTGGACGATTCAGTTTTGAATAGTGGTGTGGATCGGGACAATGGCGTGTGGTGGATAAATGGCACCAGTCAGACAGCCTGAGAGAGGAACCCGAGAGATGGAGATAGGAAGGGTTGGGAGGGGACCTAGCACCCGGAGAAGGAAGACTGTTGAAGATGTGCGGGGCACTGGATAATTCAGTGAAATGGATTGAGCGCCTAGGAGATCCGGAGATCGATTCCTAGGAGGTGGGATGGAAGGAGCCAAGGGCAGAGCAGAAAACGACGAATACGCAGATGGAGAGATGAGAGAGAAACCGGGAAAAAGGTGTCCCGAGCAGAAGATCTCCACCTTCGCCATTTGTTCTGGTCCACCGCCCCAGCCAGTACATTGTAGATTGTTAGGCCGCTTAGGCAGCAAGCAGCCTGAGACTCACCACTCACAAGTACCTTACCATGCTCAATCAGTAAACCGAAGGTAAACCACCCACGGCGCCAGTGAGCACTGTGGACTAATCAGGCACAATTCGTCGTACAGGATTGAAGCGAGTAAAAAAAAAAAACTTCGAGTATGTTGACCGCGTTGAGGAAGAGTGTGGGTGGCGCGGGCGCAGGCTGTCTGCGGCAAATGCCGCGAACTCAATGTCTCCTGCCTCCGATCGTGAAACTGACCTGAAAACCACCAAAACACGCATCCTCGTCGAGATATCGAGATATCAATAACATGAGACCTAATTTCATTGAGGAGCTGCGCGCGCTCGCTCGGGCTGCCGTTGTATGCGACAAGCTGCAGCATGCTTCCCGTGGCCAATCCCAGTCGGATCACCCTTCTCGACATCTATTGGCTTGTGGAAAAGGCAACAACTTGTACTGTATCTGCATGGCTGTGGAGTAATTCCGTACTTGTTGTACCCCGCGTTCTAATCGCGATCCTGCACAGAATCATGAACTAAAATTAGAATTAGAATCGCCGGCTACATCAACCCCTTCTGATCCGCAAAAGGGGGATCTGCAAGCGGGGTGATATGATCCCCGAACGATCTCATCTTATCATTCTTTCGAACAAAGAGAGAAAAGGCACATCGCACAGCACGCCTGAGATTTGAGTTGTATAAGTACCAGTTTCGCGACCTCCAACTGTATTGTACTGTACAATATATGCGGTAGAGGGGGGTGGTGAGGACGAAAAAGGCCAATTGCCTTCCTTGATGAGTAGATGGTATATATGGACCGATTGAGTCTTGACCGACCGACGGCGACGAGTAGATAAGAGGCGATGAAATGCTAGTGGACCATGACATGACCGTATGAGCAAATCCCAATGCTAACTGTCCGAACCTAAATCCAAATAGACAAAAGAGCAGTTTTGAGAAGGAGGGTGTTTTTTGATGTACAGTATATCCGACACAAGCCCGCAAAGTAACCCGAAAAGACAGACAGAGAAGCAGAAAAAATAAGATACAAATTGAATGAATCAGTGAGGACGAAGGAAAGGGGGTGAGGAAGAGAAGAAACTATGATGATGATGATGGTGGGGGTGGTGGCTGTGGTGGTGGTGGCCGAGGTATTAGGCTGAGCCTGGCCGCTTCGGTGAACGAATACGCGCTCGAGCTCATTCGCTCGCCAGGCGCGACGCTCATAAAGCGCGCGATGGGTAGAGGACCAGGGTCGACGGTGGATGGGAGCGTCATGCTCCCGAGGCTCCCAAAGCTGCCCTCGCCGCTCGCATGCCGCGCGCGAATTCTCGGACTCCGCGCGGCGGTACCGATACCTGCCATGCTCGCGCGCCCATCACCGAACTCCGCCAGATCCTCGTCGTTGTCGACCTCCGGAATGTTTCCCATGCTCATCACGCCAATGCTATCCGCCGAGTCGTCGCGTCCGTGAGCGAGCAACGGCTCGGCTACGCTGGCCTCGTCTGGACTCGAGCCAATGTCGCTCGCAGTGTGTCGGTGTATCGGGAGTCCTGCCGCTGCCGAGGCCGCAAGAACCGCATCGCGTGTTGAAGAGATGGGCTCATCGGATACTAAAATTGCTGCTTCGAATGTAGACTTCGGGTCGGGGGCTTCAGGAAAGTCGACGGTGCTGCCGACGAGGGTGTCACGCCATCCGGACGGGTCTCCGGGGTCGAGATTGAGGTACGACACACGCTCAGCGTTATCGTCCTTTCCCTTGGGCCCGCGGAATCCAAATTCCCCAACCTTATCGTCTTCTTGACCAACGACCGTGCGTGCGCTGTTTCCAGCGATGCTCTTACTAAGGGATTTCCGCACTGGCGCCGAGTCCATGCTCAAAGACGATGTCTGGTTCGCAAGCTGGTACGTCGTTGTACCACCGGATTTGGGATCCAGGGTCTCGAGCTGCGGGCTCCGACGTAATCGACGCCTCACGAGGAACCACCGCAGGGCGAAGAGTAAGAAACAGGCGCCGATGACGCCAACGAGTGCGAGAAGTACGTGGATCCCTACGGATAATTTGCCGCCACTGGAAGTCGTGGCTTGACCCGATGTGGGAGAACTGGAATTTCCGGATGACAATGGCACATCGAGGATGCGTACGTTGTTGAATTCTTGCATTGCCTGCGTAGGGTTCGTAAGACCTAGAAGACCTACCCGCGGGTGCAGATCACCGGGATCGGTATCAGTGTGGTTTGGGAATGTGCCATTTGCGTCGGGCACGTCATACGCCATGACGGTGTAGACATTTCTGAGAAATGGGACACCAAGGATGATGTCTGAAACCTCAGGGGATGTATCCATGGCACCGCCAGCGGTTTGGATAAGGCCGACACACATCGATGATGACGGATTGGTTTGGGATTCGGTTGTGAGATCGAGAGGGTGAAGGGGTATCTCTGGCTGGCCATCGATCGTAATGGTCATATTGATCGGTGTCGTGCAAGGCACGTAATCTGTCGTCCCGTCAGGAGCTGATGATTTTATGACTGACATGAATTTACTTACATTGGCCGTCTGCCGCAGGTCCAATACCGAGAGCCCCGTATATTCCATTTGCGACGTTAGTTGAAGTAAGAATGAACGGCACGCCACTGTCCAGGACTGCGGTAGGGTATACATTGCCTGACCGTGGGTGGTCAATTTGGACAGACATTGGCGAGCCATCAACGTATAGGGTGATTGTGTGGACTTCCACTTCCCAGAAAAGGATCCCCTCCTTTTGAGGTACGATTGTCGAGTACGTGACTCGGCTCGGATCGGGCACCAGCTGCGCGGGATGACGCCCTATGCCCAGCAGTGATGGAACGGCGCTGGACCCGGGCCGTGAGAGGGAAAGCGAGAAGAAACGGGAAGAGGGTGCAGAGGAGGCTGGTGTGATGCCGAAGAGATTGGAGGAGAATGGTGCACCGTCGCGGCCATTTCCAGTCACGGGAGTGATGGTATGCGCAATAAGGGAGTTCAGGGGAAGGGCAAGGCCTAGGATGCCGTTGAATTCGTATTCAAGAGGTTCAGAGTCAACGCTCGTCGCCGCGGCTGTGAGAGGGGATGCGTCAATGAAGTGGGCAGGGAGAGGGGGGTGACCAAAGGTGCATACCTAGAGCCTGGTTGCCGATGGTGTACCCTCCGACTTGAACGGAATCCCAATATATGGGGCCACTCACTTTACCAGCGAGGTACTGGATCGAGAAGTCCTCTCCAGTCGCGATGCCGGAAACGGACGGGTCATATTGGCGTCCTTTGCTTCCGGCGCATGCCGTTGAG
>Ga0307512_10002405_pt1 | contig 23796 bp, 23 predicted proteins | sample 14_EM_MG_FD_200267 | JGI IMG/M metagenome (GOLD analysis project Ga0307512, IMG submission 200267) | Populus trichocarpa ectomycorrhiza microbial communities from riparian zone in the Pacific Northwest, United States - 14_EM | ecosystem: Host-associated > Plants > Roots > Unclassified | place...
GTATGTGGAGAACGAATACTGCGCGAAACATAGACGTTTGCCGGTCATTAAGTCCGATAACACTCTGAATAACAATCTCAGCTCCTTCGAAATGGCTTCTAGATCAGGTCAATCATCATATGATCAATACGATTTGTCCAGCGATGACGACGAATACTTAGTGCCTACCAATGTGGCTGAACCGACACCCAGACGAAGCGATCGTGCAGCACGTTTATTGACAGCCGCAAGACTCTATTTGAATTCACCTCCTGAATTACCACAGAACTGGGGGCAAATTCATCCAAATCTTAATGATTACCACTCCGACCCGATGGCGATTAGTAGTACATTTTGGTTACCGGATATCACCGACTGGTGGCGACAGCAAGAACAAACGCTCTTAGAGTACGCCGATCTCTCCAATGTGGCACGCAACGTATTCTCTATCATACCTCACGGTGTCGGAGTGGAGGTCAGTTCTTCCCTTGGCCGGGATGTGATAGGGTGGAGGTAGTCAAAAACCACAGGCGAGACCCTTCGCGAAAAAGTCGTATTAAGGTAATTTGCTCGAGCCAATAGCAGATTACTGGCTGGCGACGACCCAGTATTGGATCCAAATCGCACTGAAAACGACATGGAGCTGAAGAGAGATCCGGAGGAAAAGAAGTTGCACAGAATGGCCAAGGTGCACGACTTTTTGGAGACGTGGCAGGGTAGCCAAACCCTACGAGCTACACAGAAGGAATCTCGCGCTCAAAATAAACAGATGACTGCCGTAGGTTACATTTCAGATACCGAAGAGATCGTCAAAGCATCCTGGTCAAAATTTCATCATGATGGTGCGGCTGCATTTAAATTGTCGGAAAAATCACCCGTGCCACCAGTTTTGTCGGCAAAGGACCTCCCTGGTGGGCGAACTCAAGTATTGAATGTCCGCCGAATCAAACGAATCGACCGCCATCCTGCTGAAAGTGATGAGGATAGCTCACCTGAAAGCATTTCAGACACCAAAAATTGGCTTAACTGGAACGTGGACTTGGATACTCCAAACGACAGCGAAGATGACTGGGAGGCGCACAGTGAATCAGATATGGAACTGGTCAACTGCAGTGAGGTATCAGAAACCCTTGAGGTACGGAATGTGAGTGCGGCACCGGATGTTCCTGGACTGATTCCACCTATCCGACAATCAAAGAAGAAGGTTGAAAACGAGTTACTGACGGTCAATATAATGGAAACGAGGAGGAATAAGGGGATCAAGAAAAAGTAGGACAGAATGCATCAATGTATTATCACCAAGTTCATTATGTAGCTTGACGAAGAATTTTATTTAGAGAATGATTATGGAAGAATGTTGACCAGTCGCGAGAGAATATTCGTTAACAAACAAACCTGTAGCGGGCAATATGCATTACTAGGCATAACATATAAATTTTAACCGGATGAGAGCGACCACTGCTGGAATATTACTGGGCTTGGCTTTGCCATTGAGCCAAGTCCTAATCATGCTGAAAGGCATCCACAAAGTTCAAATATTCAAGATTGCAATTATTAATGGCAGCAGAACTTGACTTCACCGTACATTAAAATGAGCGTCAACGGAGTGTCAACAATTTTCAGTCTTGTACGTCCGGTAATTGGATGGTAACGTGGTCGGAACTATCCATAACGTGCATACTGGCGGCCTTTCTTGGTAAAAGAGTAAACCACATGATCACTGCCCCATTCTGAAAATGAGCTTCAACGGAGTGTCAACGATTTTTGGCTGTGCATCTTGGGTAACCTAAGTGCCGATTGGTTGCAGCCATCCCTAAACTTAGTATTGGCTGCCTTCCAAATCAAAAATAATAGTATCAGGCTCCCTGCCCCATCCTGGAAATGAGCGTCAACGGAGCGTCAACGATTTGTGGTCTTGTAAGTACTGTAATTCACAAGTGACTTGGTCGTTGATATGCATAACGGACATATTGGCAGCATTTATTGGCAAAAGAGATATCATCACAGTCACCGCCCCATGCTTAGCATGAGCGTCAACAGAGCGTCAACGATTTTTAGCTTTGCATCTTGGGTAAGTTATGTTCCGATTGGTTGCAGTAATCCATTTATGATATATTGGCAGCCTTTACTGGCAAAAACAACAGCGACATGCTCCCTGCGGCATCCTGAGAATGAGCGTCAAAGGAGCGTCAACGATTTTTCGCTTTGCATCTTCGGTAAGTTATGTTCCGATTGGTTGCAGACATCCATTTATGAGATATTGGCAGCCTTTAGTGGCAAAAACAACAGCGACATGCTCCATGCGGCATCCTGAAAATAAGCGTCAATGGAGTGTCAAGGATTATTAGTGCTGGATCTTGGGTAATCTAAGTGTAACAATGTGGTAACAACTCATAGACAAAGTCGTGGCAGCCTTTTCAACTGAAATAACGTATGACACATACGTTACCCCACCATGAAACTGAGCGTCAACTGAGCGTCCACAATATTTGATCTTGCATATTGGGTAATCAAGGCTTTCTGCGCATAGGTGCCGCCATAGCAGAACTATTGACAACTTCTCTAGCAAAAAATGCAACGGGTAGAAGGCAATACACGTATTCCAAAATAATCAATGTCGCTGATTGCAAAACATCCAAAAAGAGATCATTGGCTGTCAAATACCTAATTTTAATAATGTTCAATTATGCAACTGCAAAAACAAGAACATTATATAAATCTACAGATGGACCCGCTGTGCGACCTGCTGACAACCCGCCCAATCCAGACGAGTTGGGAGATTTGCATCGAACTGTACCCGAATCAACGGTTCGGGTGTGTTGACAACCCGGACCGCCAATTTGGCAACAATTTGGTTCCGACCCGGACCCAGACCCGAAGTGACGGTCCGGAACCGTTGCTAACACCAGGTTCAGTGGGAGTTCGAGACCCTGACTGGAGCCCTTTGTTCGGTTCCAACCCAGGCTGCAACCGGGTAACCCAGAATTGTTGGTAATACTATCTGAGACAGAACTTCATGCCACATCAGGTGTGTACATGCACAAAATCAATGAAGCAATTCACAAGATGACATTATGAAACACCTGACAGCAAGCGCCGCTTGGAGGCAGAAAGAATCCCAACATTGGGAGCATGGCGCAGCGTATGATCCAAAATGAAGCATTTGGCAGAGAAAAGACGAGAAATGCACTTTGTAAGCAATACAGTGTGCAAGTGATAAATCCAGGATTATGTGGATAGAGACACCACTGTAGCAAGAATTCGAGTTCAAGACGCAGAGTCAGCGATTAAGCATGAGGCAGAAGATGTGTGAAATGCTGACCTGGTATGATCAACAACTAGAAAGCCTCAAAAAACACTTGAGGAGATGTTGAATGCAATCAGAGATAGTCTGAGGGCTGTTGAAAGTTCTGATGATGAGGAGGACAGGGAATATGAGAGTGATGATGAACAAGGTGCAGAGTATGCCAAGTTGATTGAAGATGCTGAACCTGGCTGGAAGATAGACACAATCTGCAAAATGGCACAGCAGCACATGGAGAGTTTTCGCCAGAACCTGATGAGGCATTGCAAACTGATTCAACCGGGAGAGGGGGACGTGGCAGAATGTTTCTGTGAGAGAGATATGAAGTGCTGGACGGCCCAAATGACCATTCCAGCAGTTATAATTCCCCAAACAGACCCAACTGCATCTACACCATCGCCAACAAGGTAGGAAGAGTTAATAAAGACTCTTGACATTGTCCGTGGACAAGCACACATGCCGCAAGTCACTTCTTGAACAGGCAGTAGTCAACTGACACCTGGCAGAGAGACACTACATTCCACAAAGGCAGGGCATCACCAATACCTAATGTGCTGCCCGATTCAACACCGAATCAGATTGCAAAGCCTGATGAATGCATAAATTTTTACCTCTGTACATGGTGTCCCCAGCTTAAAACAATATAGAAATCAGATTTGGACGACAAAATGCAAATGCCTCCGGCGTCACCAGAGTACTAGGTAACGATATTGTCGATTCTGATAACGTTTCTCAGTTAAAAGCAATTTGTGGACGTAGTTTGCAACATGTCAGTTTGTTCTGGATTTCAGTGTCAAAATTGTGAGACATGAAAATTTGTCACTGTGTGCGCCAGGGTGGTAGGGGCCATGTGAAGGTTCTACACTCCAAATCAAGTTGATCGACAACCAATGAACTTTACATTGTCTTGCCTGGTATGGTTAAATGAGAATGTAAAATATACATTAGAGACAAAATTTACTAACATACTTTAAGTCAGAGATGTCATATGAGACATAGAATAACAGGTCAATACGCAATCTGATCCCGAATGAATGGCAACTGCCATGCAGCATCGATCAATGCATCCACCTGCATGAGGCTCTGATCAGACCTCCTGCACATAGTGAAGGTTTTGAAATTTACTTTTGGTAAGTCGCTGAAATCAAGAAACATGAGCAGGATAAGGAATGGTGAGGAAGTTGCGCTAGATATATGTAACACCAGAGGATCAATCTTGATGCCGCTAATTGCTGGCCTAAAGTGCTGAGGAACAATCGTGCGAAGCCATTCATCCTTCGGATGACCGTTAATGTGGTGGCTCAGACGCTGAGTCATCTCGCCTCTTCTGGATGTTCATTATTATACACTGAGATGATATATTGGCGTTTAATAATTGCTGTACGTATTGTGTGCACAACTGTTCAGCACCGAATGACTATATGTATATTTCCAAGGCGAGTGTCAACAGAGTGTGAACAACGTATAGTCATTCCAATTCACCAATGAACGCACTGGAATGTTACATTGATCCAAACAGGAAGTATTGGCGGTCTTTGTAGGTCAAAAGGCAAGTGACAAGCTTCTTGCTGCATTCTACAAATGAGCGTCAATGGAGGGTCAACAGTTTTAGGACTTCCATCTTGGATCATCATGGGGCTGGGCAACTGCATTTACCTATCATCAGAGTATTGGTGGTATTTAGAGGCAACAATGCTAGTGACGATATCATGACTACCTCATAAACATGATTGTCAATGCTGCATCAACAATATTTGGTCTTGCATCTTGCGTAATTCAAGCGCTATGCACCGGCAAGAAACCATAATCCAACTATTGGCCACCTTTCTGGGCAAAATGCAAGTGATGATATCGCAACCGCCTTCTCAAAATGGGGGCCAACAGATTGTCAACATTTTTTGAGTGGGCTCAGTAAGCTGCACAGCAACGAACCGCACTGCATGGTTCTACAATGGAGTTCCTAATGTTCAGTCTTTGCAGTTTGTCTTTGTATTCAACTTCACAAATATGCATGCCATGTCTCACAAGTCTGACTTTTGTCTTGCTTCTAACTTTAAAGTCGATATTTATAAACCTGTGTAATGCGTGACTATAATGCAACTTTGACTGCCACCCAAATTGAATTACCCAGCTTTCAAATTTCTACCGCCATGTCAGATTAAAAAAATTTAAATACCACCTTGCTAGTAGTTACAACCTTTTCCAAAAATTTAACCTGTCTTCATCTGTGATCTGGGTGACCATACTGTGCAAATGACAGATGATGCTAGGTGGGCTACTACGAATGTAGGCTCGAAGTGCACTATTGGTTGGAATAATTCTAGACATGCGCCTCTGGAGCGATGTCATTTAAACTGCGGAATTGAGGACACTGGCAGCCCTGGCACCATATGTATTGTTTGTCATCACGTTCTTCACCATCCATCTGAACATGGGATCAGCTCAATGGGGAAATGGTTGCTGGAAGAAGTGCACATCCTAAATATAAACTAATTAACGAGTCAGAAGTGGCAGAATTGACCACTTCAATGTTCCATAAAGCAGCTTCTGAAATTCGAAAGTGACAAGGAAGTCCAGGAATTCCAATTGTAAGTTCGCAAAGGAAATCCATATTTGACATCTAGGTAATATTTAAATATACCCAATTGACAGAAAAAATGCTCCAAACTAGCAGCGAAGGAGTTCGATAATGCCAAATTCTACCAAGATAACTGCAATCACTACCTCATGTCGGGACTTCTTTCAGCCCATATTTCGCGGGACATTATCTGTCACCTAGAGCTACGATGGTGATATAATGCATTACGAAGCAAGTCAAGGCTACCATGAGCCAACACACTCAGCGCCATGTGCCAGAGGGAATACACACTTACCATGGATATAGGTAAAAAGCAATTGCCATCATGGAATACAGTGAGTTTAGCGTCAGACTGACAGATATCGACGAATATACAGGTCATACTGTCCGGCATTGGTTAGTATATGAATTGCAACTGAGCATTGGGAGATGTACAACTTGGTTTTGATGTGGTTGATAGCCAATTCATTTGCATTGCTGAAAGTTAGTCATCGAAAATAGGTCGAGCATCACTATCAGAGAGCACGGCTAGCCATACATTTGAATGCAGTTCTTGATCGCTTTGAGCTTACCAATGGCCATTCACCATAAACCGCAATTGCAAATGTTTCCTCAAATCACTCAATGACTTGCAAATTACAATCAACCCTTAAAGCCTCCAGAATGAAGTGGCCTGCATTGTGAAGCCATATAACAGGCATGGCATATGTCATTCAGCTTGCTCTAGGTGCAATCATGAACAGTCTGCTTGTGAAAGGCAACACCAACTCTTGAGATGCCCATGAGCCCAATCTGCAATGTGCAGAGAATGAATGCATAGACATTGGGAAGAGTCAAAGACTTGGAAAAGAGGGCAATGCTAGAATCAACAAAGTGTCTGCCATGAGACTGGGTTTAGCAAAGATACTTGAAAAAGCACTAATTTGAAGATAATTTGAAAGTCCTAAAACTGACCTAAATATAGCGGAGAATGCTTGCTGTATTGATAAGGCTGACAGTTGGTTATTGAAACGAGTTGAGTGACAGTCAACAAGGCAAAGTGCAAATTGCAGTACTTTCTTTTCCTGACAAAAAAGACCTTGTGGCATTCAATATTGGAGTTGCTTGTGCAGGCCTACTGAATGCAAGAATTCACCTGCAAGGGGCACAAGAATTCAAAAGTCAGTGAATACTGGCCACTATTCACAGCACAAAATGAATGCACAATTGTCAAGCATATAATGGAAGTATTGAGGCCATCCTGGTACCGGATTCTGTATATGATGAAAAATTCTCCCGTAACTCTTCATCACAATATTACTGTCTACAATGACATGTGTGATCATATGGATGGCATTTTGTGAGCTTTACCTAAGAAGAAGACTCAATGGAAGGAAAACTCATACTTCGCTGTGAAGTTTGTGTGCCACATCAGCAACGACCCTAATTTTGGTCTGAAACACCCGGGTGTTCTGGGCGGCTCTGACGGCTCTGACGGAACCTCGTACACTCTGATGGAGAATTACATGCTGCGCGTCGCCTAGGCGACGGGTCACGCTGCATACCTACCTCCTTTACTTTGTGGTGACGTACACGCATCATCAGAACGACACGTCTGTTACACTCTTCGCAGGGGCTGCAGTTATGCTGAAGCCGTTTTTCAGGAGAGTATCAGACCATAGGAGGGCATTCCTGCCTGCCTTCAGAGTAACTGAGAGCGCTGGCGACAAGCCTGGGAGCGCCGACAACAAGCCTGGGAGCACCTGGGAGCGCCGGCGACATGTCTGGGAGCACCTCGAATCATAGTCATGTATTCGGTTTGTATTCTCATCTACCTATCTATGTATCTATATAGCTACCCATCTACACACACTATGTCTGCACTGGCTGCAGGCGGTTATACTCCGACGCCGTGATCGTATACTCCCCGTCAATTTGTCCACCTCCGTTACCCCTGGATCCCCGTACAACCGCTGTCGCTCCTTCAAGATGTACTTGATCGAGCATGATTGAGATGCACTTGGAGACGTAGATCGAGTGAACTCAGAGATGCGCTTGGAGGCCGTGATTGAGCGAGTTTGGATATGCACTTGGAGACTGAGATCGAGTGAACTCAGAGATGCACTTGGAGGCCATCCTCGTGCAAACTTGGAGGCCATAATCGAACCAGTTCGGAGATACACTTGGAGGCTGTGATCGAGCGAGTATGGAGTTTTGCCACTTGGAGGCCGTGATCGTGCTAACTTGGAGGCCGTGATCGAGCGAGATTGGACGAGTACTTGGAGGCAGGCAATGGACAGCGCACCGGGTGATGAGACTCTATTCATTAGTTAGTTAACTCGCAACTGTGGGAATTGTGTAGGGAGGTACGCAGAAAGCTGAAGCTACATTCAGGGGTCAACTCGTAATCATGAGAATGAAGGGAAGACAAACAATCTTGGGTGGATGCTGTACTCGGTGTATGCTGTACGCGGTGTATGCTGTACTCGGTGTCAACTCATGATCATGTCATGGAGAGATAAAGAGGGATGACTTAACTTTGTGTTCTGCAATGATGGTTGAGTTGTGGACGAGAAAGAGAGAGAAGGGGGAGGAAGATGAGAATGATATGGAGGATACGAGCGGATATGAGAAATCAGGGGTACGACTTGCCTGATTGGGTCGGGAAGTGCTCGTATCGGTGTTATTACACGCTGGATCGGGAGTCGTACCTGCCGTATCGGGGATGGTCAATTGACTCGCACACGACATTCTCTAAGTCCCAGTTTCTCATGATGATTTCCCTCATCTCCTCTGATCTCTCTCTTTCTTGTGCTCAACTCTACCATCACCTAAGAACACGAAGTTAAGTCATCCCTCTCTATCTCTGCATGCCATAATCATGAGTTAACACAGAGTACAGCATACACGAAGTACAGCATCATCCCAAGATCGACAGTCTCCCGCTCCCAGCCAGTTTCTCATCTCTTGGCGGATGTTGTACTCAACTCTCTACATTCCCACAATGACAAGTTAACCAATGAATAGAGTCTCAGCTGCCGTCGCGCCTCCCTCCAAATCGACCGCCTCCAAGTACTCCTCCAATCTCGCTCGATCATAGCCTGCAAGTGCATGTCCAAACTCACTCGATCACGGCCTCCAAGTGTATCTCCAGACTCGCTCGATTACGGCCTGGAAGTTCGCACGATCATGGCCTCCAAGTGCATCTCCAAACTCACTTGATCGCGGCCTCCCACTGCATCTTTGAGTTCAACTCGGTCTCCGCCTCCAAGCGCCTCTCCAAACTCGCTCGATCATGGCCTCCAAGTGTATCTCCAGACCCCCTCGATTACGGCCTGCAAGTTCGCACGATCATGGCCTCCAAGTGCATCTCCAAACTCGCTCCATCCTGGCCTCCAAGTGCATCTCTGAGTTCACTCGATCTCAGTCTCCAAGTGCATATCCCAACTCACTCAATCACGGCCTCCAAGTGCATCTCTGAGTTCACTCGATCTACGTCTCCAAGTGCATCTCAAACACGCTCGAGCAAGTACATCATCAAGGAGCGACAGCGGTTGTACGGAGATACAGGGGTAACAGAGGTGGACAGAGTGACGGGGAGTATATATTCGGCAGACCCTGGAGTAGATAAACATCATCTCATTTCCATCTCCACTTATCATACAATGAAAATTCACACTCTATCTTTCCCAACTTTTGGTCTCACTCGCTCTGTCCGAGATTTCGTGGATCCGCGCAATTGCGTGGATCCTCACAGCCGGGTAGTATCGTATCTTTTCACATTCCTACGCTCCTCGAGCTTAATGTAGAAGGAACACGAGGCGACATTTTCGCAGCGTCACCCATTGCAATCCCGATGCAAACGTGTACCCAATGAACCCATTCCGACGTATGGTCACACTTGGCCACAACGCCAGAGTGTTTGTTTAAAATAGGAGACTGACAGAGCGAGAAGACACAGCGAAACAGCGATCGGAGGGCGATACGCAACACGATGCGTGGTATTGACGCTGGGCCCGGAGTAATCCGCCACCGGGGTGTCTCTGACGGCTCTGATGGAGCGCCTCCACTCTGACAGAGCCATTCCGCCCAGACGGAAATGTCTTTTGCTGATGCAGCAGCGGTTGAAATATTGCACTGAAGTTACTCCTAGGACAGGTATACTTCTTATTTCAGCACATAGGCTTGATTCTTTCAGGAAGTTGCAATTGTATAAGAAGTGGGGCAAGGGAATGGATATTAATGGAGAGGACAATACTTTCAATACAACCACACAACAGGAGGTAAATCAGAAGTATTTGGAGTATAGATACACCACCAAGCATCAATGTTAGCCTATCATTACACACGATAGTGTACTGAGCAATAATTATTTCTCAGCTGAAATGGCATTGAAATCTGCTCTGTCATCTTACGATCTGGACACTGTATCCAGTGATAATGATCAATACTTAGTGTCATAAGTGCGGCAGCAATGACACCCGGACTTAGTGATCACGCGGCACAATTGCTCATTGCCACACGGCTCCATATGAATTCACCGCCTGAAGTATCACAGAGCTGGGTGTAAATGAATCCGAATCAAAATGATTACCACTCCAACCTGATGGTGATTAGGATGTCATTTTTGATCCCCGATGTCCCTGACTGGTGGCATCTGCAATAGGAAAACCTCCCAATGTATGCTGATCCCACTAATGTGGCATGCGTGGCATGGTATCTATCATACCATATGGTTTCTGAGTAGAGGTGGGTTTTTGACTTGGGCGAAATGTGATGAGCTAGCAGCAGTCAAAAACAACACGCAGGACCGTTCATGGAAACAGCTCAGTAAGGCAGAGTGAATTTCCTAATTTCGAGTTATTGCCAGGTAATGACCCAGGACTCAATACAACGAATACTGATAATGACTTGGAAATGATGTGATAGGCCAAGCAAAATCAATTTTTCACAATGGCAAAGGCCCATGACTTTTTGGAGATGTGGCAGCCAAAACCTAGGTGCTACACAAAAAAAATCTCAAGAGCAAAAACATGCAAATAACAACTGTAAGATACATTTCCGATACTGAAGAAATCGTCAAAGCATGATGCTGTTACTTTCAATATGATACTCCGGCGGCATTTACCATGTCAGGAACATAGCCTGTGCCGCCAGCTTGTGCTGTAAAGAACTGCTCCAGAGGACGAACTGAGTCATTGAATGTCAAGTGAATCAGAAAAATACACTGCCATTTTGCGGAAAGTGATGTCAATCGTGCACCTGAACACATCTCAGACACTAAGAATTGGCTTGGCTGGAGTGGAATGTTGGATCATCCACATGACAGTGAAGACAACTCTGAGGAAGACAATCAATCAAACAAAGAGCATGACAATGGTGTCAACAATTCAGAAAACCAAGACTACCAAAATGTAAGTGCTTCACTGAATGTTCCCCGATTGATTTGGCCCACACAGAAGTCAAAGAATAAGAGGAAAAACGAGTCTGTAATATTCAATGCAATGGAAATGAGGATGATTCCAGAGATTGAAAAAAAGTAGGCCAGAATGCGTCAATGTATTTACACCATGTTCTGTATGCAATTTGACTGAGAATTGCATGTAGAGAAATATTATGCGAGAGCATTGAGCAGTCGCCTGTAAATGGTGGTTAATCAACAGAAGTATAGCAGGCAAAATGAACTATTTGGCCAAATGTGTAAGTTTTAATGGAATCAGTCCAACAACTGCAACAATAGTACTGGGCTGGGTTGGCCAAAGGGCCGGGTCTCAATCATGCAGAAAGGCAATGAATAATTTCAGATGATTATGAATGAAATGGTTCCAGGTAACTGACTGTGAATGGAAAAAACATTACACTGAGCATTGATGGAGCATCCACAATGATTGATCTTGTACGCACGGTAATTGAAAAGTGATTTTGTTGCTGCTATACATAGCCAACATATTTGCAGCCATTATAGGCAAAATAGCAAATAACAGAGTCACATCCCCATTCTGAGAATGAGCATCAACGGACCCTCAACGATTTTTGGGTGTGCATCTTGACTAACTTAACTGGGGATTGGGTGCCGCCATCCATAAATGAGATATCGGAAGCCATCAGAGGACATGGAAGATCCCCGCTGTGTCTTGAGAGAAACATCTCCAGACATCCTTTCTGTCGGAAAATGTGTTGTTGGTATCTATCAAACCTGATATTTCAGCTGTCATTGACCATGATATGTCCCTGTATACGAATAGACAACATTGGACATACTTACTACAAATCGCAGGACTCTTCAAATTCCCTTTTTCCTGCAGCTACACCCAGTAGGGTTCACCTTGCATAGAACGTGCAAGTTGGCTGTCTGTCATTGGATTGTGAGTTGTAGGTATCTATATAATCCCCATGCTGTATCACTTCTTTCGTTATCATCTTCATCACCTATCCACAACAACATATAATGGCTCCAAAAACACCTCAGCAAGGTGAAATTGGATCCGAATGGAGCTGAATGCCTCATGCTTCACCCAATGCGCCACTTGTTGAGGCACAGCACCAGCATAGACACCAGTGAGGCCACTGCGAAGCTGCAATTGCAGCCACCGAAAGTATGACCCATGACGCACATCCCAAAATGGTGTTTGAAATCAGTTGCTGCAAGAGTAAGATGCGGTATGTCATCAGATGTGTGTACTGCCATATCAATTTAGACAGTGGTTATCCAACAATATAGTGTACAGCTGGTTCATATAGTGAGCTATGTGACAAATATATTGCGGCCCATAATGAGAACCATCCATGGTTGATCAAGGAATTTATCCGCACCGTCCATGCAATTGAAAATCCTGATGTTGTCACAGCAGTGCTGGTTGTGGATGTATTTCGTGATGAACATCACAGGGAGTGAACAAAACAGACTTTAAAGACATTAGAGGAGGGTACAAAGTCCTATATGGTTAAGGTAATAGCCAAATCTCAAATATAGAAGCAGCAACAAAAGTCTTGTAGGTTTTCAAGATGTCAGCTACTTTGGCAAGGCAGGGAGGTTCGGCACAGCTAGAACGGTCCGAGATGGGCCTTCCCTTTGATAGGACCGAAATGGCCAACAGTTGGTTTTCGCGCGCCGCGATAGAGGATACGCACCAACGAATTACAACACTGTGGGCCAAATCCCGAGACAAGAACAACCAATGAGGTACGTATCCTGGACAGAATCAGGGGAACGTTGTGATACAATGACGCCCGGCAAAGATTCGTGAAAGTCAAACAAACGAATTTCTTCCTTGCCAAAATTACCCAGGAAAGAATCCCCTGACACACTGGAGGTCCAAAGGTACAGGTGCACCTTGACCACAACCTACGCCACCTCCGCCTGGAATGCCACCTGTGCCACCTGGTAACACTGAGGAAAGTCGATGCTCTGAGATAGATGGTGCGCCACCCGGATATGTGTATATTTATACTCGACATCCCAATGCTCAATTTATCAATCGTGATGTATGTGCCAAGAGTGCAAGCGCGATCGAGATATTAGTCTAGCTTTGCTGACTGACCACCGTCCATCACCTGGTTAGTTCACTCGCTGCTGCATGTTAATGCAGCCAATTTCCAGTTGGCAGATGAAAGCATCCTGTTCAGCTACGGTGACAGTGACATTGAGGATTTATTAAAGGGAAAGGTATTTTTGTGTATTATCATTTTCTATCATTAGTGGACACTTTAATTTATATTTTATAGAATATATTTATATGCATCACTAAAGAACAATATAGTGATACAGGAGAATGTACATGAAGAGGATAGTACAGCTGCCAAAAGACAATTACTGACATTCTATGCCAAAGTGAATGGTTGCATACTGACAATATACCGATGGTGAAATCAGCGTCAACAAAGCATCAACAACTGTTGGCCTTGCATCATGGTCGATTAATGCGCGATGTGGCTGTTGATGTCTATGTACTATGTACTGGTGGGTTTTATAGGTTAAAACGCAGATGATCACTGAGTTGCAGATTTGAAAATAGATTCAGTTGTGATTGTCCGGGAAGATGTCACAGGAACAAAGATTGCTTATTGGCCAATGAAGAATGCCAACCCCTGGTTTATAGATGTCTGTACTCATTCGTCACCTCAATTACCCAGGATACAAGACAGAGAATTGATGCCCCATGGTTGCCGGTCATTGTCATGATAGGGCATGGACCATGTAGGTTTTTCTAGTGTCAAAACAGGTAGCGAATACAATGATTAGATATAACAACCACTACTTCACAATGTAATTACGTGACTTACAAGACCAAAAATTGGTAACTCTCCATTGGTGCTTATTTTCAAGATTGGGTAGCAAGCGTGTGGCTTTCTCATTCACCTATAAACGCGGCCAGTACTGTGGTTATGTATAACAATGACAAAGTCACTCCTAAATAATCCGATTCACATGATCGAAAATCATTTAGGCTCTGTTGACACTCATTTTTAGATGATAGTAGCGATGTCGTACCTGGTGGTTTTGCCCATTAAGGCGGCAAATACTTTCAGTTGGCATCATAATTACGAAGTCTGTGATCCATTAGCTGACTTACAAGACCAACAATCATGGACGCTATATTGATGAGCATGTTCAGAATCGGACAGGGAGTCTGTCGCTTCCTGTTTCACATACAAGGCTGCCTATCTCTCATTCATGATTATCTGTCACCAATCGCTACACTGACAAACCACCATGCAGAGCGAAACATTTTTTACACTCTATTGATGTTCATTTTCAGAATGACACCCGGAGTGTGTTGCTTTCCCTTTTGGAACTAAATTTGACCTGTACCTCATTTATAAAGGTCTACATCTAGTGTTGGCAACAGTTGCAAACTGTTAGAACTGTTCCGGGTAAGGGTTGGAAACAGAACAAATCTGTTGCATTGCTATTGGGCCTGTTTCCACCAGACAACCCGGCAGTGTCATGCCCAGCATTTCCTCTCTATTTGACTAGGTGAGTTCTGATCGTGTCACAATATGATCTATTGGTGAATGATGCAGCTTGAGGAGCTGTTTCGTCTGCTGGTCTGGGATTTTGAATCTGAGGAATATTCATTGTGTAGCTCTTGAGAACCCGCAATTTGGAAGTGATTTTCTGTGTTATTTTATACCGTCTCAAAGAAGATTGATCGGAGTGCATATTCGAGACCAGGGGGTGGAAACGCTCCCAAAACTACATCTCTTCGAATATACCATGTCGTGATACGATAAGTTCTTCAAACCTAAATTGGGGCCAAAACCGCTGGAACTGCACAATGGAACTGTGGTCCAGGTCCAAAATGGCTAAAACACAGCGGGTATCTGGCCGGTCCTGGTTACAACCCGGCACTAGTCACCCTGTTCAGATCGATTGGCAGGTTCTAACCAGGGCTGGGATTTCGGTTTCAGTACCAACCCCGACCGAAGCCGGGTAATGCGTAACCGTTGCCAACACTTTCTGGATCCAATCACCACTCACACTACCCAGGATGCAAGACTCAAGATCGTTGACCTGCTGTTGATCCAGCTTTTCAGCATGGCGCAGGAAGCGTGTTTCTCTTGTTTTTGATTATAAAGGCGGCCAATGAATTAGAAAGGACAACACAGAACCAAAGTTACTATTTTGCGATTTGTAGTAGGATAGCTGAATGCCACCATACTTAGAAAAACCCGATAACTAGATCTGGGGATTTGAACTAACAGATGGATTGCAACCCGGAAAAACACACCAGTTGAAGGGTAAAAGTCCAGGATTTACCCACCAAGAAGCAAAGGGTCAGGTTATGGACGGATCAGGAACCGAACTTGACACTTTCTGCAGACTGAATCTGTACTGCTGGCAGGTTACCCAGACAAGTTGCTCACACAAGATTCAACATTGAAAATGTTTGACGCTCCGTTGATCCAACGCTTCATGATGGGAAAATGTTCAATTCTTGCACTGCTCTGGAGAAAACTGATGCCAGTACAGCGTATATGAATTACGTCCCAAAATGAAACTCAGATTAGCCAAGCGGCAAGACCAAAAATCATTGGCAATCATTGAAGATTATTCTCAGGATGGGGCAGAGTGGGTGTTGGTATTCTTTTTGCCCCTGAAGCTGGCTAATATCTGATCAATGGATGTTTGCAACCAACAGCCAGTTAGAGTACCCAAGATGGATGACCAAGAAGTATTGACGCTCCGTTAATGCTCGTTTGCAGGACGGGGCAGGGAGTGTGTGCCCTACCACATCCTGAAAATGAGCGTCAACGGAGCATCAACACTTGTTAGTCGTCTATCTTGGGTAATCTGGGGATGCGACAGCTTGAATACAGTGATAAACAAAGTATTGGCCCCATGTATTGCCAAAAATGCGAGCGAAATGCTCCCTACCCCATCATGAAAATGAGCTTCAACGTAGCGTCAACAATTTTGGGTGTTGCATCTTGGGTAATTTAAGTGGCTCGTGATCACAAACATCGAGAAAAAAGGATATTCCAGCCTGCATGAGCAGATAGGAATGGAATATTCCCACCACATCCCCCGGGATAGTAACACCTCATTGCATTTACTAAGCTACCCCTATGAATTCTTGAGCCTTTTAGCGTACCGAAAGAGTCAAAACCATGCATAAAGACAATAACGGCCACATTGCGCTGTAATTGACCATTATGGAAGGCCAACAATCGTTGACACTCAGTTGATGCTTATTTTCATGATGGGGCAGGGAGCATTTCACTTTCTCTTTTGCCTATGAAGGCAGCCAATACATTGGTTATGACTATGTGCAACCTATCGCCCCGCAGATTACACAAGACACATCACCAAGCATCGTTGACGCTCCGTTGACACTCAATTCCATGATGGTGCAGGGAGCATTTCACTTTCTACGTTGCCTATAAAGACACCCAATACTTTGTTTATGACAATTTGCAACCTATTGCCCCTCCGATTACCCAAGATATATGACCAAGAATCGTTGGCGCTCTGTTGATGCTCATTTTCATGATGGGGCAGGGAGCATTTCACTTTCTCTTTTGCCCATACATGCAGTGAATACTTCATCAATGACTATTTGAAACCTATCGCCCACAAGATTACCCAAGATACATGACCACGAATGTTTGACCATCCGGTGACGCTCACTCTGCCCCGGGTGTATGTACGATACGCAATCATTTGATTTGGCCTAGTGCATCACTCACATTCATTTGGCAGTCTTTCTAGTGTTTTCATGTACCTTCTTCTTGATCACTACATTGTTCTTTAATAATACATAGAAATATATCCTTTAAAATGTACTTTACAGTATCTGCAGAATCAGGATAATAATAATCTCCAACATGGATTGCCATCCGATCAATGCTAGTCATCACTGCCAGGTTCGCTCAATAGGCTGCTCTAGTCTTCAAACTGAATGTTAGCTGCATTACCACACATCAGATAGTATACAAACCAGTGGATGTTCCTTTATCAGGCAGCATATCTGGATTGAAATCTGTATCGTGCTCGCTGTCCTGGGTAGATGTATCGAGGGTAAATGATTCAGCACAAGGAAGAGATGTCTGTGCATATGCAGATCCAGCCAGCAAATTGATGATTTTGAGATGTTGAGCTCCGGAAGTGTTACTGGTTGGGGTGGGTGGTGTTCTGGGCAGAGTTGGCATTGGCTCTGCAGTTGGCTCTGTAGTCAGCTCTGAAATCTACTATCTGTGTCGGTTGGGCGGAGGTGCACATCTTCCATTGCGTCACTATTGAGTCTGCGGATTATTTGCGGTGCCAGGTTGGCAAGGAAGGCATCCGAGTGTGTGGTTTTAACGAAGCACAGCCGGGTGTCTTTCTATCACAGCCTTCACCACTTTATGCCCAGGAAACTCGCCACCCCGCTGCATCTCTTCTTGGACCGCAGCGTAAAGGTTCTGTTTCAGATATTGTATTTCCTCTGTTGCCCTGCGCGAACACCCTCCTTTGGGCATTCTGGCCATGTTCAAGGCCAGACCCATGTCGGACTGTTCCAGCTGTACACCACCTCCTTGCCTTGCCATCGTAGCAGACATGGTGAATACCTACAAGAAATTAGTTACTGCCTCAAACAATGAAATGCAGCTATTACCTCAACCATATATGCTTCCGTAGCCTCCTCTCAGGTGATCAATACATGGTTTGTCCACTCTTGGGGATGCTCATTAGGAAGTGTGTCCGCGAAACTCCCAGTGCTTACAACACCATGATGTTTAATTTCGAGGACTGTGTGGACAAATGCCTTGCTTGACTCAGGAGGTTCCCTGTTACTGACAGCGATATATTGGTCATGTAGCTCTCGGCGTACAGCCGCTGTATGGGATATGGTGTATTGACCGCCATTGAATACAGAATGGATATACACACATCCAACTGCATGTTGCTGCGTATCTGTGCTACGTCCAGTCTTACAAACGATTTTTAAATGTGCATCCAGAGTTATATGTTTGGTGGCTGCATTTGCAGCGTCGCGGTGGACTAACTGGTGACTGCTTTCTTGCTGCGTGCCGATAAGTGAGGTATTTGACGAAGCCCCTGCCAATCGGCTGGATTCGGATCCGCTCGGTCCTGGCTGAGGTGGTTGTGTAACCATGATGTGCTGGTGTGGAATTGGTGAGGAAGATGATAACGAAAAGAAGTGGGAAGTTCTGAGGATGATATAGTTAGCTTCATGTCAGAATGGAATAATCAGCTCCTAACATGTTCATTATACTGAGGATGAATCCTGCTGCGTATAGCCACAATATACAGGGGTTTCCCAGGGCTCTGAGATGTGCAATATGTCGGTCCGTTGTTGTTGGTTTGTTAATTGTGATAAACCGTGGTGTATGACAGGCAAAATCACATAATTGCAAGCGATGAATGAGACATTGTTGGTGGGCACGGTCGTCGGCGGATGTTTGCCTGAAAGAATCCCCGGGCAAATAGATGAAACCGATGCTAACATTCAAGTAATGTTGTATGGTTAGCGTATCTAATCCCGATTAATTGATAGGCAGCAGGGAGGTTTTGGTTTGTTCTCGATAAGTAAACATACCAACCTTGACATAAAAGACGCAGCTTGCCATCATATTGTCCATATCTTGCAACATCCAACATCTCGCCCAACAACAGAGTCAATGCAAACTACAATAGTCAATGCTCCTGAGAAGAACATTTCACCACTTCCGGTGGCAAGATACAGCAAATCGACAATGCAGTCTACCCAAACTCATCATCAAGTGAATCAAGGCACGAGCGGCTTGGAGGCTGAAATAGTCCGAGTCCTTGGGGCATGGCACTACTTAAGATCCAAAAAGAAGCGTGCGGTGGAGACACGATGAGAAGCGCACTTCTCAAGCAATTCAGTGCCAGAGAATTGGTTTGAGAAGTATGTTGAAAGAGAAACCACTGGGGCAAGAACGGGAGTTGAAGACCCACACGCAGCGGTTCGGCACCCGCAGGAAGATATGTGGCATGCTGAAACAGCAGGATTGACGAACAGACAGCCGGAAAAGATGTTTCAGGAGATCATGGTTGCTATCGGAGTGTAACGGCACGTATGACAGCGTTCGGCCATATACGCAGATGCATGGTAAATATTGTATACAGGTGCACACGTGGACTGGAGTGATGGAAAATATATGTGTATAGGTCAGATGATCACTAGAGATCTACGTCTTGTGGCGAGCCATCTATATGGAGTGGCCATTTCCTGGCCACAGTCACCTGTCACCATTACATTATCCCATTCTGTCGGCGCACACCTCCTGGGCTGCATACACCGTAAATTAGAAAAGGAAAGGTAAGGGAAGGAAGCATTGTACATTCCGGCGGCGTATGCACTCTTACGAAATGATAAGTCCCGATAACAATTGGTTCAGCACAATGGAGACCTTTCAGCGCATATGGCCCACAGGGAAACTCCACAACCATTGACTGGCGGTAACAACCTGTGCTGACGCCATTTGTACCAGGCTGAGTTCCAAAGAAGAGAAGAGAAGAGAGAAACAAGATAACATCTAAAAGTGATCCCATCTCCATATCTCAACTTCCTAACTAAAACCATGCTCCAGCAACCATCACTCCAGTAGCGTGTATCGCGGCGTATGGCTGTGTTGAAATTGTCATGGTGGTAGAGCTTCAGCTTGTGACTTGGCAGCGATAGGAGCTTCCCCTGCAGGCATCGGATGTAGCCATCAGTAATCATCGATTGTATACATCAATCGCGTTTTATTCCTCAATGTCTAATTTGCAAGCTTCTATAACATAGTTATATTCAGCAAGTTGAGGTGCGCCTGCACTATCTTGAGCCTTTGTACAGTGTTTTGTGGGATATCTCTCAAGTGGTAGTCATCGGTAAGTAGCATTGAGTTCCAGATACTGCATGAATACAAGGTCAACTTTGGAAGTCCACTTCGGTGACTATCCGGTTGACGTCATAGTTGCTCTTTATTGGGATATTCAGTAGAATCTTAGTCGACTTGGTAGACTTGGCAGTGAACTTCTCGATAGGCTTCTTGGTCGACTTCGCGATGCACGTCTGGGTAGATTGGTTCCCAGTGAGCTTTTGGCTAGTCGGTACAAGGTATTTTTTTTCTGACACCATCATCCCGGCAGGTGAAGTATGTTCCTCCTTCAACGACATAAGACTCCAATTGGTTGTTGATTGCCGTCGTGCTTCGATAGACCAATGGCGATCCTTGTTGACTGATGTGGGTTTTGGCATCCTGAGTGGTGTTATCGACGGTTGTGGACCGTCGCTTCAGGTCTGTGTCCGGGTCGGAACCGAACCGGTGCCAAATTGGCGATCCGGTTTGGCAATCAACCCGAACTGTCCATTTGGGTACGGATCAATAGAATAATCCCTACCCATCTGAATTGGGCGCGTACTCAGCGGGTTGTCCAGCGGGTCCATCTGTAAATACATATAACGTGCTTGCCTTTGCTGTTTGATAATATTTCTCAATCACAATCGATTATTTGACATCCAGGAATCACATTTTGAATGTTTTGCAGGTTGCGATATCGACAATATTTGAATTCATGTTTTTCCTATAATATTGTGTATTTTTGACCTTGGAGGAGGTCAATAGTGCAATTATAAGCTCATATATCCATGCAATGCTTTCATTACCCAATATGCATCACCAGAAATTGATGACCCTCAGTGGATGCTAGGTTGACAGTCATTTTCAGAATGGGGCTGTGACCATGTCACTTTCTCTATTGCATACAATGGCTGCCAATACGTTAGGTACGGATAACGGTGAGCAAATCACTTACCAATTACCTTATTTATAAGACCAAAAATCTTTGAGGCTCAAGTGATGCTCATTTTCACAATGGGGAACTGAACGTATCGCTTGCTCTTTTGCTGATAAAGGCTGCCAATATGTTGGTTACTCATAACAGCAAGCATATCCCTTTCCAATTACCATACTTATATTACCAAAAAGCATTGACGCTCTGTTGACGATCAGTTTGAGACGGTAGCGAAATTGACAATAACCATATTACAAATAAAGACGGCCAAACTTCGATTATGGTTAAATGCCGTAGCACAACCCTTATATTATACAAGATGCAATGCGCAAAATTCTCAATGCTCTGCTGTGGCTCTGTTGATGCTCATTGTCAGGTGTAGCGATATCAACTCTAACCATATTTCCCAAAAGGTGGCCAATACTTCAATCATGGATCAATGCCATAGCACAGCCCTTGGATTACACATGATGCAACACCCAAAATCGTTGACAGTCTGTTGACACTCTGTTGACGCTTTGTTGACTCTCTGTTGACGCTCTGTTGACGCTCTGTTGACGCTCTGTTGACGCTCTCTTGAAGCTCTGTTGACGCTCATTTGCAGATGAAGCGACATTGACATTAACGGTATTTCCTATAAAGGCGGCCAATACTTCGATTAAGCATAAACGCTGTAGCACAGCCCTTGGATCATTCAAGATTCAACACCCAAAATGGTTGATGCACTGTTAATGCTCTGTTGACGCTCTATTGACACTCTGTTGACGCTCTGTTGATGCTCATTTTCAGATGAAGCGACATCGACATTACCAGTATTGCCTATAAAGGCGGCCGATACCTCGATTATGCACAAATGCCACAGCACAGCCCTTGGATTATACACGATTCAAAACCCAAAATAGTTGCTGTTCTGTTAATGCTCTGTTGACCCTCATTTTTGTTGTAGCGAAAACCACATTAACCATGTTGCCTATACAGGCAGCTAATACTTCGATTATGGGTGAAAGCCGTAGTATAGCCCTTGGATTATACAAGATGCAACACCCGAAATCATTGACGCTCCATTGAAGCTCATTCTCAGAATGTGGTTGTTACAATGTCGCTGTCGCTTTTGCCCATAAAGGCTGCCAATACGTTGATTATGGATAACAGCGAGCAAATTGCCTCCCAAACAAGTTTCTTACAACACCAAAAATCGTTGACGCACCATTGACGCTCATTTTCAGCATGGGGCTGTTACCGTGTCACTTTCTCTTTGGCGTATAAAGGCTGCTGATATGTTGATTATGGATAGCAGCGAGCAAATTGCATCCCAAACAACTTGCTTACAATACCAAAAAACGTTGATGCTCTGTTGACGCTGATTCACAGCATGGGGCTGATACGGTGTCGCTTTCTCTTTTGCCTATAAACACGGCCGATACGTTAGTTATGGACAACTGCGAGCAAATTGCCTCCCAATTAACTCACTTACAAGACCAAAAATTGATGATGGTCCATTGACGCTGATTTTCAGAATGAGGCTGTTACCGTGTCGCTGTCTGTTTTGATTATGAAGGCTAGCAATCCATTGATTATGGATAACAGCGAGGAAATCACTGCCCAATTGAGTTGCTAACAAGTCCAAAAATTGTTGACGCTCCAGTGATGCTCACCATAAATATGTCCTAAAAGTTGTTGTATGGTCAATAATTTTGTACAAATAATCATATAGTCATTATTGACAGCCAATTTATAATTTGTATGAATACTCAGTTGTATCCACAAGCTTTGTGGCGTCACAATGTCTGATCCACTGATGCACATGATCTCTGAGCAATGGATAATGTAGCGCTGTCACATTCCAGCGCTTTCAGCTGGCAATTTACCACATGTAGATCCATACACTCATTTTTCATTAATATAGCCCAACTTCCTCACTTTGCCCTATGCAGTTCCTTCTCCTCGATTTTCATGACCTACCATAAGCAATTTTCAAAATGTTCACTATGTGCACCAGGTCTGAATGCAGAGTGACGTAGTTGGATGTATGGATGAATGCACCATAATGGTGGTCATTCATACAGATTCGCGTTGCACATTGACCGCTCCTTCTATCACTGGTATGCCATCACTGACTCAAATTTTGTTAGTCAGTTTTGTCTCCAATTTACATTGCGTGATGTCACTTATCTGTAAGAGGCAGGACTATATCCGGTTTATCAACCGTCAATCAACTCAGTTTGGTGTATAGAACTTTCGTATGGCCCATATGACCCTTGCATATGCACAGACGAATTATCATGTCTCACAATTGGGTCACTGAAATCAAAAAAATGTTGACACATAGCATAATAGGTGCACCAATTACTTTTCGCAGAGATAGGTCGTCAATAATCACTAATTGTGCAGACAGTGTACCGATGACAAACGAGCCATTACACTATGTTCATCTTAATCCAATTCCTTTACAGTAATTAGCTAGGGACGTTACATGCAGCGGTGAAAGCTGATGGGTTTGATAGGCTTCGATTTGTATATCGGTGAGGAATTGAGTACCTCTTCGGGTGTCAGAGCCAATATGCCCTTGTAACACCGTGTGTAACGGGCGGGGTCGGACGCAGGTGATGTGGATATTGCAGGACTGAACTCGAAGTGCGTATCGAGGGACAAGAATCAAAATATTTTTCAAAGTCGGACTATTGCTTGCTATACAAGAGAACGAGT
>Ga0307512_10002406_pt1 | contig 23795 bp, 25 predicted proteins | sample 14_EM_MG_FD_200267 | JGI IMG/M metagenome (GOLD analysis project Ga0307512, IMG submission 200267) | Populus trichocarpa ectomycorrhiza microbial communities from riparian zone in the Pacific Northwest, United States - 14_EM | ecosystem: Host-associated > Plants > Roots > Unclassified | place...
AGAATCTCTTGAAATCGCCTCCTCCACCTCGGTAGACCTGTGTGTCACTTCGCGTCCTTTCCCTTTCAACTTCTGAAGTAGTTTATCCTGAAGTGCACCGTGAACGACAGAATCCAGCGCCCTCACAAAAAGAATGAGCGTGAGATTAAGGGTGGGAGAAATGCCCTTGCGCCTGGGGATATCATCGACAGGTAGGGTCAAGGGGAGTTCGGGAACGCCTGACGGTCGACGAGGTACCGTCTTCCATTGAAGGAGCAAGATCGCCGTTGTTGAAGCGAGAGCGTTGAATAGGAATGTCTGCTGAACGTCGGAGAGCGATTTCCAGTATCGCCTCAGTGTGCACTGAACGTTTTTGAGCGTTGAGTTCGAGCCTCTCCCAGCAGCATCGACATTGGCATCCCCGTTCTGGATGAAAAGGTCTGCGGGCTTTTCCAGACTCTCGGACGCATTCCGCAAGAACGAACCACCAGCCACAGCGGTCGTAATTGCAAACGCGAATCCGAATGGACCCGACTCCCGTCTCAACAACCTCCCCAGCCCAGTCACAATTTTCCCCACCCTCACACGATCTATATCCTTCCCCGCCTTCGCAAGTACAACAACCCTTGCGATGAAAGGGAGTAATTCCGGTCCAAGCGAAAGCAAAAGCGCCAATCCATACGTCCGGGAACTGATCTTTGCCGGGTGGTTTGCTGGAAGTGCAGTGTATGTGCGTATATGCTCGTGGAGGATCGAAGGGAACGCATGCAGTGAAGCTGGCGGTCTTGGATGGTCAGGCATCGGCCTCAGCACGGCGGGTTCACTAGTTGGTGAGAGCGGAGGAAGGAAATATGGCGGTTGTTAGAGGTAGTTTAGAGGTGATATCGCTACTTGTGGCTGCGCATGCGAAACGAAGACTACGGTGATCATCCCATCGTGATCGGGTGGCGTGCGTGACAAAGCACGTGAAAAACCTACACCGTGCTTGTTACTGGGCGGTGACGCCGGAAACTGTTATTTTCGCGCTCATGGCGTACGTGATGGCTTTGGATTCGGACGGAATGAAGATCAATTATATATGCTTTTTTCATTTTGGAGATGAGTGGGGCTAAGCGTCAACTGTTAGGAGCGGGGGTAACTCGAGATAGATAGGGGGGCAAGCAAGGTCGGGAACGAGTGAGGAATGGACAAGAAAGCGTTATACAACCAACACGAGAAGCGGCGATAGCAATGAGAAAGGCATGTAGCTGCACTGGGGATGTGGATATGGACGGAACGAGTGACGGGTCTAACGACGGAAAAGTTTGTTCCAAAGTTTTGCGAAAAAGTTGCTGAGGGTGGAAGGGACACTGTCTTGCACGGGGGTTGGGATGGAATCTTGCGTAGTCACTGGGTGAAGCCAGTTGGGAGCACTGATGGAGATCAGTCCCAGGCAAATGCAACGACTGTATCCCATCGAATGGAGAACGTCTCCTTCTCTACCGTAAAAGTCTTCATCTACATGGTCAACGGCTGTACAATCCGAGTACACGGACTGGTGGAATTCAGTGATGCTTTGGGGTCTTCTTAAGAGACATGTACCTCGGTCGGACGGGGAGGCAACGGCAAGTCTACCCTGTCGTTTCTGAACACTGGGAGGTTGTAGAAAGCTATGGGGTACTGATGGAATGGTTGACTTCTCCATAAGAAATCCCTAGGAAGACACGTACTGGAAGGAAAAGTTTATCTCTTGACGACTCGAACGCCAGACGAGAGGGATAAAACAAGAATACGTCGTTGTCTTTATCGTACTCGTAATCTTGTTCAAGGGGGGAACGACTGACAGTGACGGCGGTGAGCAAATCTTGGGTCATAGGAAAAAAGGGAGGGAGTGGGAGGTCAAGAAAGAAGTGAAAGCTTAGTTCCCCGTCGTTTTTAAGAGGTCGACGGAGCACCCAAGCGACTGGGTGGAGGTCGGAACCAATCATAGTTGAGGCGCCGAGTAGATAGGCCGTCTTCTAAATTCGTGTAGTAAGTTGACTCGGGCTGTAATGGTGTCAACACATCTTGCGCTGTTGCGACGGAACCAGCTGCGGCCGATCACAGAATTCGTGGACGGCCAACTATCCGGGAATCTGGCGGGGACAAACGCTCCTAAGGATGACCAACCCGTTAAAAAAGGCTTTAGCCCCTCACTGCCTCACTGCGAAGGGACGGGCGTCGTGTTGAAGTCCGGAGGCCATAAACGATGAAGAACCAACTCCATTACCGAAACTGAGCCCTCTGTTTATATGCCCATCGTCCCGCCCCAACGGAGCAGATATCGCACTCCGCAACTATAGAACCCGGTATGTCCCCATTTTTCATCCAGGCGACTTACAGACGTAAGGCCCAGAATCAAGAACGGTGACTGAAAGCCGTGGCAGAGGGACGTGACCATCGGTCACGCGTGACACGTGAGTGGAAAGCTGACTCGCCCAGCTGATCGTGATGATCCAGTGCAGACGTTCTGAAGAATGCAAACACATCTTGTCCAGAGCCATTATGTGCCAAGGGCCCCTTTGGACTCGATAACGAGTGACGCTCAACGTGCCTCCAAACTGACAGCGTGCTCAAGACCAACAACAAGTACGAAGGCTCGAGCAATGCGTGAGGTAAAGTCCGCCAGATTCTCGACAGTGATAAAGAAGAACGTAAAGCAGCAAAGCAAGCGGTCACCAAAGGTTTCAGAGAAGGCCCCAGTTCAACCTCTCCCTGGCAGTGAGCTCCAAAGTTTCTCCTCGTCCAAGACGGAGCAGAAGCCCATTCTCACCGAGTAAAAAATCGTGCTCACCACCTCTCCAGGAAGTGGCCTTGCAGAGGTGATGCTTCAGTATTTCCCAAGCAAGATACTCTACAGAAACAATCGCGTACCTTGCCGTGCCACCTCCTGGAACCGGCTACCCGGACCTTCCGTCCTCTTCTCTGAACTGAGTGCCTTTGTGGTGTGTTATCCCGGCAGAAATCAAGAGCTGTGTCACGGCGGTCATGCTTTAACATCCGTCTGCTTCCCAAAATATCGTCGATTCTTATGGTCGGTTGCGAAAACCTGTGCGGCCTGATTTCTCCGGCCCAAGAATATCGCTATATGGAGACAGAGGGAAGATGAGGTCCCGATGCATCTGTGAAATGCGGTCGCCGGAGGAGAACAAGGAGAGACGAACCGTGGAAACAAACAGATTCCACAGAATGTGGGAAGTCCACCCGTCCGAATGGTTTCGCCTGACTGTGGCTCCTCAAAAATTTCCTGCAAGCCCTCTGCCTCGATGATTGAAGATTGCGACCGTAGCATCCACCAGACAAAGTCCAGCGTGCAGCAAAAATCCCAGCCATCTTCTGTAATTTTTTTGCGTGACCTCGTGTTGTGCGAGTTGGCGCAATCGATCCTGGCCTGGTTGCGTGGCTTCACTTCGTCCTCTTCACCCAGACACATTCCTATCATCTCTACCAACGTGCTCGTCCGCCCAAATGAACCCTGAAGACCCTCTGGAAAATTTGGACCACGACCACCCTCTCCCGCCCAGAGTTCGCCTGAAGGTCGTCAAGTCAATCCAACACCCCAAGATTTAGTTGGATCAAGCTCTCCTCAAGTCCACGACTTCCGGAAGACACAAGAGGAGGCTCTGGAGGTGTCATTAGAGGATTTCGAAGTGGTCTGGGTTTTACTGGTATTTGTCCCCCTGTCCTACATGCTCCGCACGTTCACCCCTTGTCGACAACCTTGACTCCCAACGGTTACTCAGCCCTAACGACGTTTTTCTGGTTTATTTTCACGCCTGGAAATTTCTACCGCAACTCGACTTTTCTACACATCCCTCCCAGCGTATCAAGATTTCTGACGAGGGGCAACCTGACCCATCGGCCACTCTGCTACCACCATGGTAGGACGTCATGGCACCCTCTACGTTTACCTATCCCCAGACCCAGCCTCCAGCACCAGTTAACCAGCCAAGAAGTGGAGACCCGTCCAACATTTCCCCTGTCGTCGTGTTGGAAGACTCTGACCCAATCTTTACCTCCCTCACTTTCGAGACGGTCGACGGGGTTTCCCAAACTGACCACGGATAGACAACTAGTTTACGAATCCTTCAGGTAACACCGCCCACCCCGGTTTTACAACCGTCCTTTTGGCCCGGACGCAGCTGGTGGCGATTTCCCTCTCTCATCGATCAGGCCACTGGACCAGACACCTGGGCATCGAACCCCCACCAGCCGTACCCCCACCCACCCCGAACGTCCAAACCACCCAGTACAACGTCAATCAGTGAACCATGAGCCGGTCTGCCCATCTACAAAAGTAATTCTTTGGTTTTCGTCCGTCTTGGATCACCCGCTCCCTCGGAGTAAGTACGCTACATAACTCGTTCGTCCCCAAGCCATCGAGTTTTCTGACTTGATACACAGCTCAAGCCGGTCATATCGGGCTCGCTGAATCATGTATATAGATCTGACTTGTCTCCCTGAAACTCAAACGCTGAACACCAACCCCGTCCGCACTAGCAAAGCGACCCAGCCCGACCGTGCTCATCAGAGTCAACGCATAGCAGCTCGTGGTCACTTCATTTTCTAATCCATCCATGCACAGCGTGCCGTCGGTGTTAGGAGGAATGCTGGCGACGTCGATTTGGCGACAATTCCATTCGATCAGCGCTTAGGGTGCCGTAAGCTATCGAATTGTTGGCCGCTGACCCAGTTCCGACCGACGAACAAGCGGCGGGCTCTCAGTGCGTTGCCACCAGAGAACAGCAGGTCCTCTCCATGTTGCGTGAGTGCTATGTTTTACCTAACTACTGTCGCTGTGCCCCAGGACTACTGGAAAGATCTGCATATCGATGTAATTCGCTCCAGAAATGAATCAAATCTATTCGACCTCACACGAACGAAGAATATGATGCCTGTACGAAATCCAAGGTGAAATTCGAGTCAATGGAGGGATTGGATCATGATATTGTATGCGAGAAGCAATAGCCAAAAATACCGAGAGAGAGATCAGGAACCGTAAAATCTTCCGTGAATAGACAACTGGGGGATAAACACTTCGAAACAAAAACAAAAAAAGGAATGAAGAGAGCATCCATTAGATGAGATGGGATGTCGAATATGATGCTTGTAACCGATTAACTATAGAAGTGGTCAAAGAGAAATTACAGTGTCCATGAGATACAGAAACCAACACCCTATGATGAGCAGCCTCCATCTTCGATTGTGGGAGGCTGTTCTTTCTGCTTCCCTTCTTTAACAGGCATCGAGACAGATGACGCCAACGCGCCAGGATTCAAAAACGTGTAGCTCCAGAAGTCCGATCGGTACGAGTTGAGGAACTTCTCAGCATCCTCGCCCAAGTCGTCTTGAATCTTGCGGAGGACGGTGATGAATTGAGCTCGGGAGTCGGGGTAAACGAAGGTTTGAAGAATTTCCTCCATCTGTAAAAGTCTCGGGGTTGGGAACGGATAGGCTGCTTCACAGAGAAACACTCACATGCTCGCGGATTGCAATGACGACCCACTCCCTCGGCGGTACAGTGCTCACGTCGCCAACCTTTGGTGTCTTTACAATCGCTTGAGAAGGTATAAACCCTTCATCCTCCGTCCATTGTTTCTTGTTAATATTCGCACCATCCACGTTTTCCCTCACATCTTTACTTTCGACCACGCCACCCAGACCCAACCACGATTTCCACACCTCCAGCTTCCTTCCGTCTCTTATCAGACTTCGGAGGTAATCGTGGCACCTCTCCCAATCATCTACTCCATCACCTTGCCAGATGAAACCAGGAGCAATGGAGCTATCGACTGAGAGGGGAGATGAAACAGATGGAGGAAGGGATGGCATCCCACTTCTCCACGAATACCGCGAACGTCCTCCATTACTCGGAGCTGGACTCTGGCTCTGGCCGGCTGGAATCCAGATGCTTGGGCTTGAGGAAGCACTCGGTGATATTTGTCCTTTTGAGCCAGGGTGTAAGCGTCGTGGGCGTATCATTAGCCTTATCCATCGTCGCCTGCGTACCCAGGCAGCACTGGTTGCGCTCCATTTATGTTTCCGGAAAAACCAGTTATATTCGAACCCATCGTATTGGACTTGGCCGTCGCCTCGCATATCGATCATCCAACTCTTACTAACCCATTTCCAGTCTCCGTTCGGAAGTGGGTAAGAGGAGAGCGTGATATTTGGTTTGTGGGATTTTGTTAGGTAGAACTTTCCGTGCGGGGGTTCAGACGAGTCAGGGAGGGTGAAGGCAGGAGGATCCCATGGCAGGAGGGAAAGGTGAGAATAGTGGGGAATCGAAAACATGGTTATCCTAGAAACGAGATAGGATCAAAGAGTGAGATGGGAGCAGATCGGTATGACGCAATGTTGCCGAGTGGAGAGGAAGAAGCGCAGAGGATGCCCAAGTAGGCGGGAAGGCAGAACTCACCCGCGTTGGTTCTCATAAACCACAGCCCAACGATAGACATCTTTCGAGTCATCTTCGAGGGGAGCCGACAAACCTTCGAGCTTAATTTGCGTGTTTGGTTCGGGGACGATAGAAATATCGGGTTCTACGCTGGACATCGACGGCAACTCATCAGCCGCTGGCAGGTTTGTTGGTGGAGCCTTGGTCGACGGGGATGGTGACAAGGTCGAGGCGACGCTGGGTGTATCCTCAATGCTTGAGTTTCGCCTGAGTTTCTTTGCAGATTGCTTCCTTGTGCGAGAGAGGAAGGGGAAGAGATACGTCTTGGGGGTGTTGGCCTTTCGACGAGCTGGCTCTGAGGCGGTAGGCTCATCGTCGGGTTGCATTAACTGAGGCAAAAGAGCCTTTGAAGAGGATGAAGCAGAGGTTTCTGCCATGATGGGATGAGCAGAGGAATGGTAGTAAACGAGTGGGAGTGGATCAAGTGGACATCGGGATAATTAGAATAGAACAGGCCAAAAAGGGTCAATGTCGATCACAACGCCTGATGTCACTCAAATCCCACCAGCTACCCTTACTACTCAGACGCGCAGCACTTCGGTCCACGACCCATCGAAGACTGTTGTCGACTGCGTCGGCGACGAGACGAGCTCAATGTCCTAAATGTCATTCCACTCTCCCAACGCCGCTCCCGGCGTGTCCCAAATGCTCATATATCTCAAGAGTGCCGTCAAACATCAGATACCACGAGATGTTTGACCTGCCGTCGGCCAATAACCCATTCAAGATAGATGACAAGCAGCTGACACGTCAGTTTCGGAAACTGCAGCAGACCGTACATCCCGACGCGTGGTCTGCTAAGGGCGAGGTGGGTGTTCGTCGGAACCAATCCTGAATGTTCCGTTCTGACCAAGGACCTCGGACTCGGGACAGGCGGAATTATCTACTGCCGCAGACCTGTCTTCGTTGGTGAATGGTGCGTTCAAGACCCTGCAAAATCCAGTGCTGCGGGCGGAATACATCCTCCGGGGGCAAGGTATCGATCTCGCTGAATCGGAACAGACGCTGGAAGACCCCGAGCTGCTGATGGAAATCATGGAGAGCCGAGAGGCGTTAGATGAGGCCACCTCGCAGGAGCAAGTCGATCTCATCGTTTCACAAACTCAAGGTCCGTTTAGCCTAGGCTTGTGCACGCTGAGACTTGACACACCTGTTTGCAGGTGCGATGAACGAGACCATGCAGGAAGTGGAAGAACAGTGCGGGAAACACCGATGGGAAGCGTTGCAGACCTCTGCCATCAAACTCCGGTACCTGCAGAACATCCTAAACGCCGCAAAGGCATGGACTCCTTCGTAATTGTACGGTAGAAATATAGAGTTAGCATTTACCTCCACTCCGATGGGCATCGGCATTTTCCGTCAGCCCGCTCCGTCACCAATTCAAGTCCGAACGCGCATCCGCTCTGCGCTGTACGCCAAAGGAGAAACGTGTCGTGTCGTAGGGGGACTTTGTTCTTTACTTCTCCTCTCAACCAAGCGTGGAACTCGAGGGAGGACGAAAAGCGGGAGGTTATTTGTATTTTCTGTGGTTGCTGGAAAGGAGTCTAGCTTGTTTGGTTGTTTGGAATGCTGCATTGCTTTCGTGCGACCACCAGGCGTAGGCTATTGATGCAAACCAGCAACCCAACCCCGTCCTCGCTCAAACGCTCCTTTGCCCAGACCGCCTCCGTGCCCCATCAAACCTCGGATTCTCCCTCTTCCTCATCCCAGCCTCCTACTCCCAAGTCTCAGCGCAGGCGGCGGTCCACATCTCCTCATCAACCCATGGCATCACCTAAATCCCACTCCGGACACAGTACACCGGGCTCTCCGCGCACCAGCTCTCCCTCTGGCCGCGGCTCTTACAGAAGCAGCCCCTTCCACGGATACAGAGACAGCCATTCTCGCAACAGCTCAAGATCTCGCTTTGTCGACCGAGAAAGGGACAGGGACACCTTCGAGCTCCCCCTCAGAGACGAGAATTTCGTCAAAGAGAATTACCAGGATGTCCATATCTCCGCCCCGATCGCAGATAATCCAAAGAACTCTCTCGCAAACTTTGCAAATCAAGTCCTGAATACATCTTTGGATTTCAAGTGTAAAGAGGGTATGTTAAACAAGCAGAAACTTTGGAGGTGTGTTTTGTGTTCTATCGTTCCTCTGCCATCCGCCTTCTCTTTGTGATATCATAATCTAAGTAGCTGATACCTCTACAATAGATCCACCATTACCATTGAGTTGGACCCACCGATAGTAGGCGAAGGAGACGCTCCCATAAAGAAGGATTCTGAGAGGCTGGCGGCCCTCTCAGCCGTCTATCAACTCGTCCAACGTGGTCTGGTGAGCATATTGACCAATCCGTCACGGTTAGGATCGTTGATTCCTCCGTCCCGGATCCCAGTTGGATGACCAGGGAAAGATCAGCAAATCTCTCCTTTCCCAACCCATTGCACAGGATATTGAAGGGACCCTCTCCGATAAAGAGACTAAGGTCGACTACGATCGCGCCCGTCAATTCATCGACTACTACACCCGCAAATTTGGCTTTGGCAGAGAAGACATTGAATACAACGCCGTCAGCGGCCCAAAAAAACGACATGGGAACGTGTGGGAGGCTGTCATGACCATCGGTGGAAGTCGAATCGGGTTTGGACGCGGATCTACGAAGAAACTGGCCCAGAAGACCTGTTATGTCGACGTCGCCGTCTACCTTGAAGCTTATGATCCCACCCTCTGGAAGTCATTTGTGGAAGCAGCAAAAACAGGACGAGATCTCGGCATGGCTTCTCCCGTCTACTGCACGATGAGCGAGTCCTTGGAGGATGAAATTTACGAGCTGCGCATGGACATGAAGAAGAGCACATTATACAAGAACGCTCTCAAATTACGACCCTCTTTTCCCGATTCTAACGCTTCGAGTGGCCCTCCTGGTGCCCAGCCACCTTTCTACCGTCAACAGGAACTCCCACCGTTCGAAGAGAAGGATAGGATCCTCAAAGAATGGCGAGAGAAGTACTTAGCAGACCCCGCCATGGAAGCTATGCGCAACACTCGCACCGCTCTCCCTATTACTACTCGAACTCGGGAGCTGTTAGGCCACATCCGAGACAACGATGTGACTATATGCATGGCCGCCACTGGATCCGGAAAAACCACACAAATACCTCAGCTCATTTTGGACGACTGTATCGACCGGGGAGAAGGATCTAGGTGCAATATCATCTGTACCCAGCCCCGTCGCCTTGCCGCAATCAGTATCGCTCAACGAGTGGCCAAGGAGAGAGGGGAGCAGCTTGGTTCCTCGATTGGATACCAAGTCCGGTTCGAAAGCCGACTACCGGAGGAACGAGGATCTGTCACGTTCTGCACGACGGGTATCTTTCTCAAGAGAATGCAATCTGCCTTGGATACCTCCAGTGTTTCTGCGCAGGGACGCTCCTTGGACGATGTGACACATATCGTAGTCGACGAAGTACACGAACGGGATGTCGACACCGACCTGCTACTCGTAGTTCTGAAACGACTTCTCGCTGATCGGAAGGCCAAGGGAAAACCGATCAAGGTCATCCTGATGAGCGCCACTATCGACCCCACCCTCTTCCAACAATATTTCCCAGACGATCGAGGTCTACCTTCGAAGGTCATCGAGGTTCCCGGCCGGGCCTTCCCCGTCAAGAAGCACTTCTTAGACGAATTCGTCTCCGAACTCGCTCTAACACCCGGCGCCGTTGAGGCATTCGCCCAAGATTCTGTCACGAAGTATGTGCATAACGAGCTCGGTCCTGCCGCTTTACAACTCTACCAGACACTGCCCCCTCGTCGGATCACGACCCCCGCCCCAAGCCGGTCTGGCAGCGGACGCTCGACACCCACTCAGGATGGACGTGACAGGGGAGATGAGCTAGAACTGCCCGCCCCTCTCGTTGCCCTCACTATCGCTCATGTCCTGAGGAACTCTAACGACGGTCACGTCTTGACGTTCCTCCCTGGATGGGACGAAATTCAAAGCGTCCATCGGTATCTCACAAACCCTGCATCGAACCTCGGGATGGACTTTGGCGATCAGGCCAAATGGAGCATTCACCTCCTCCATTCGACTATCCCTGTTGCTGAACAACAAGTCATCTTTGAGCCTCCTCCCGAAGGCGTGCGAAGGATAATCCTCGCCACCAACATCGCCGAAACCTCCATAACGATCCCAGACGTTGTGTATGTTGTCGACACGGCCAAGATCAAGGAACAACGGTTCGATCCCGAGCGACATATCTCATCACTCGTTTCTGCCTGGGTTGGCTCTTCCAATCTGAACCAAAGGGCCGGGCGTGCGGGAAGGCATAGACCGGGAGAGTATTTCGGTATCATCAGCCAGAAGCGTGCCTCGGAGTTACATCCCTACCAGACTGTGGAGATGAAACGGGTGGACTTGTCGAATATCGTGATGCACGTGAAGGCGTTGAACTTTCCTGGGATGTCCGTCGAGGATGTGCTCTCCGAGGCAATCGAGCCTCCAGCTGCGGAACGCGTCGAGGCGGCGATGAAGGATCTTACGATGGTCAGAGCTCTGGATGAGCAGAAGAATCTAACTCCGCTCGGAAAGGTCTTGTTACAACTGCCAGTGGAGGTACAAGTCGGTCGGCTGGTGCTTATGGGAGCATTCTTCAAATGTCTCGATAATGCGCTCACCCTCGCCGCAATCCTGACCAACCGAGACCCATTCGTGTCGCCAATGCACCTCAAACAAGAAGCTGCAGTTGTCAAGAACTCTTGGACTTCTTCAGATTTCCGCTCCGATGCCCTCGCAATCCTCAAAGCGTACAATGGGTGGTGGGAATTACAAGGGCGAGGAGATTATGTCGCCGCGAACCGCTTCTGCTCGAACAACTTTTTGTCGAAACCAACGTTGGTGATGGTCCAGAAGATTAAGGTCCACCTCTTGCAGAGCTTGTATCACGCGGGTGTGATCGATGTTTCGATGGGAACGGCAGAGCAGGCGTGGATGGGCAGGAGGAGGGAGGTAACTGTCCCTCCCGAATTAGACATCAACCGTAAATCGACTCCGCTGCTCGTTGCGCTCATCGCCGTGGCGAGCCAACCCAACTTTGCGGTCAGGACGGGCGAAAAATCGTACAGAACCTCCCAGGACAAGGTATTATGCTCCCTTCTCTTCAATTTTCCCGATCCACTGACGCAACCACACCTTCTACAGCAAGTTTTCATCCACCCATCGAGCGTAAATCACCGGAAGAAAGAAATGCCCCTACCAGATAACAACCCCCTAGGGGAAAAACAAATCATCGCATTTGCGGAGAAGCGGCAGAACATCTCTGTCATAACAAACAACCCGCAGAAGTTTATCGTCACTACTACACGATTGGACCCAATGTCGTATATGCTGTTTGGAGCGTACAACATCCAAGTGGCTGGACGCGGGCTGGAGTGCGACGAATGGCTACCGATTATCGGGAACCAAGCAGCGTTGGATCAGATCTCGCGGTTAAAGGAGGCTATGGATCTCTGCCTCCTCCGTGTTTACGAGGGCATCGTTATGGCGAAGCGTAACCGGCACGGACGGGTCATCATGCCTCGCCCGGAGGAAAAGGAGGAGGAATCCGACGACGATGGCGATGACGAGACAGGACAAGCCCGTGCGCGAGACCTTTCCTTGTCGAGCACGGAAATCGGAGAATTCGAAGACTTTACGAGGAACCTGGTTTATATCCTGAACCAGTACAGTGACGAGAGGATCGCGTCGCAATCGGCGGCGAACTCGAGACCGGCCACCCCGGTGGATTCCCCCCATTTTGTTGGACTGGCGAGGCTCCCGAGTATGAGGAGTGGAACGTCAACACCGTATAATATTGGTTCAGCGTTTAATTCGAGACCTGGGACTCCGAGCCGTCTTAGGCCGTGATTAATGGTTTTCCAACGGTTTCTTCGAAATTCTCTTTCATCCTTTGGTTCGTGTCCGCTCTATTCGTTGCTTTCGTTTTCCCGCTCGCGATAGACGCGACCACCAGTAGAGTACCAAAAAAGGCCGCCAAAATTGCCGTTGTAATATTGCAGACTAGAGTATGCTCAATAATGATCAAGGAAAACATCCTCTCTCAACCTCGTTACGTGATCGTGGTCAGACTGATCGGTCGAGTGGGAGATCGGCACCACCACCGCATACTTGCAAAGCCCGAACCTCGGTTGACCCTCAAGTTGCTCGTACCCCCTCAGTTCAATTCACCTACGTCACCAGGTATACTTCGACCAAGATGGCTGCCAACATGCGTGGCCTCACACAGGTGAGCTGGCCTTCTGCTCTTCACATTCCCCTTGCGGCGGAGTCCTACAACCTGCCTCCTTGATTTTTGGGTGATCTGTTCTTTGCATTCGTAATGGGTGCTGTGTCCAGTTCATCGCGGATATTCGCGGTGCGCGTGTGAGGGAATTGGAGGAAAAGAGGATTAACAAGGAGATGGCAAATATCCGAAAGAAGTTCAAAGGTCAGCACGGCTCTCTACTCGTGGTCGGTGGGGGTGGCTTATAAGTTGTCGTATAGATGGAAGCTTAGATGGCTATCAGAAGAAAAAGTGCGACATGAATGCTCCCACAATCGAGATACCGTGCTCAAAGTTCATAAAACAGATATGTAGCCAAGATCATCTTCACGTACATCCTGGGTTACAAAGTCGATGTTGGACACATGGAAGCCGTAAACCTCATTTCGAGCCCGAAATACAGCGAGAAGCAAATCGTACGTACACTCCCTCCCGGCCGGTTACCTCCAACGGCCTTTCCATACGTCCGAAAATTACGCTATTGTACGAGGCACTCGACTGACATGCACAAATTTTTATATTCAAGGGGTACCTGGCGGTGACGTTGTTGATGCACGAGAACTCTGATCTGCTTAGATTGGTGGTCAACTCGATCCGGAAAGACCTGGATGAGAACAACGAAATCAACAACTGTTTAGCCCTCCATGCTATTGCAAACGTCGGCAGCAATGAGATGGCTGAAGCTTTGGCAGAAGACGTACATAGGCTGCTCATATCACCGTAGGCTAATCAGTAAGCCAATTCGTGGATCGGACTGACCTCTATCATTAGGACGTCGCAGAACTTCGTACGGAAGAAGGCTGCTCTCACTCTCCTTCGGATGTACCGGAAGCATCCGGATGTTATCCCAGCTGCGGAGTGGGCGCTGCGAATAGTGGCGATTATGGATGACCCTGACCTGGTATCCTTCAACGGTAGCGGATTATCGATTCCGAATTACTAATATGGGTCTTAGGGTGTGGTTGTGTCCGTGACAAGTCTAATCATGGCGCTGGCACAAGACCATCCAGAAGCATATGCGGTCTGCTACCAGAAAGCGGTCGATCGGCTACACCGGGTATGACCATAAGCCCAACCTTCATCCCGTGTGCTCACGAAATCCCACTCAGCTGGTGATAGAACATGAATACTCTGCAAAATACGCGTATTATAGGGTTCCAACACCGTGGTTACAGGTTAAGCTCTTCAGGCTACTACAATACTATCCCCCGACAGGTGTGCTCTCATAGTCTCAGTTATCTGACCGTATGCTCAGTACTGCTGGATAGAGGATCCCACGCTCCGCTCCGTTATCCATGACGTCATCCAGGCTGTGATGAACAACAGCGCGGAGACCTCACGGAATGTTCAACACAACAACGCCCAGAATGCGGTCCTGTTTGAGGCAATAGCGCTCGCAATTCACCTGGATACGAACTCGACACTCGTCACCAATGCTACGGTCCTTCTCGCTCGGTTTATCAGTTCCAAAGAAACAAATGTTCGGTACCTAGGATTGGACACAATGGCACACCTCGCGGGTCGAACAGACTCGTTGGATCCTATCAAGAAACACCAAAGCACGATCATCGTGTCATTACGCGACAAGGACATCTCTGTGCGAAGGCGTGCTCTTGACCTATTGTTCAGCATGTGCGATGTGGACAATTCGGAGCTCATAGTTGGGGAGTTGCTGCGGTATCTCAAGGTCGCCGACTACGCACTTCGAGAGGAAATGGTACTCAAGATCGCTATTCTGACGGAGAAGTACGCGCCTTCGTACAAGTGGTACGTCGATACCATCTTGGAGTTGATTGCTGCAGCCGGAGACCACGTCGGAGAGGAAGTTTGGTATCGAGTAATCCAAATTGTGACGAATACGGAAGACTTACAAGCTTACGCTGCGAGGGTTACACTGGAGTATTTGAAAACTCCAACGGCTCACGAGAGTTTGGTAAAGATTGGAGGTGGGTTTATTCGGCGGATCCTACGGTGAACTGTACTGATTTTTACTCTCAGGTTACGTACTTGGAGAATATGGTCATCTCATCGCAAACGAGCCGGGTTCCAGCCCCATCGAACAATTCCAAATTCTTCACACCAAATCCCAATTCTGCTTAGCTGCTACCCGGGCACTCCTCCTGTCGACATATATAAAATGGGTCAATGTCTTCCCGGAGATCAAGCATCATCTCATCAACGTGTTCGATCGATATAGATACGTCCTGGACGTCGATCTCCAACAACGTGCCTGCGAGTACTACGCGCTCGCTTCTCGATCCGAGGAGGATGAACTCCTGCAGAATGTCTGCGAAGAGATCCCGCCCTTCCCTTCTCGAGAGAGTGCGTTGATCGGCAGGCTGAACAAAAAACTGGGGGACACGGAAAACAAGAGGACTTGGGTCCACGGCGGCAAGGAGGCCAACTTGGAACGGGACCTGACACAGCGGGTGAGCAAGAAAGCCCTTCCCGCAGAACCAGCCCCTGGGGCCGCCGCTGGGGGGGACGACACCGGCAACAACATCATGGACTCCCTCGCTGGATTAGACTTAACGTCCCCTTCCAATGACGCACCCGCACCAACGGACCCGTCCTCAATATTCGCTCAGCTATCGAAACCTATAAACCCGACTGTCCCTCGATTCACAACAGGACCGAACATCGATCGTTGGTTTGAGAAACTCACGTATTCCGCGGATGGGGTTTTGTACGAGGACGTTCAAATACAGATCGGCATCAAGTCGAGGTACCAAGGTCATCTTGGCCAGCTCGCGATATATATGGGCAACAAAGTGTCCGCTCCATTGACCTCGTTCACTGCCACGGTCCACGTCTCAGATCCGAACGCTCTGTCGGCATCTTTCGCCAAACTACCTCCAAGCACTATCGCTCCGCGGACACAAACGCAGCTCTTGCTTCAAGTCGAGTGCAAAAAATTCTTTTCCACGCCGCCGAGCATCGGCGTATCCTTCTTGGCGGGTGCCCAACAGTCTGTGACGCTGCAATTGCCGATATTGATCACCAAGTTCTTCGAGCATGTTAGCCTTGGGGCGGCGGATTTCTTCGAACGGTGGAAGATTATCGGGGGACCTCCTAGGGAATCGCAGCTCATTTTCCCGATAGCGTTGACTGAGGAAGGAGGGTTGGACCTGCAAAAGTACCGTCAAGTTGTCGGTGGCCACCGACTAAACCTCCTTGATGGGGTCGATCCTAACCTAAACAACCTCGTTGGCGCTGGGATCTTGCATACGTCTGTAGATGGGAAGGTTGGATGTTTATTGAGGTTCGAGCCGAACCAGGAAGCGAAGGTACGACGCTTTTCCCCATTGAGAAAGAAAGTACAAGGATTAAGCTGTGGACTTCTTCATAAAAACAGCTGTGCAGAATTACCGTCAGAAGCACATCAGAAGACGTCGCGGCGGAGGTTCAAAAATTAATCTCAAAAGCATTGACAAGACCCCTCTTCACAACAATAACATGCTCTCCACCGACCATCGGTGTCCCTGTATATCTTATCGGTTCGAGAAGTGGAGGATGAAGGAGGTGTGATAGTTTCCCGGAGAATGTTCTATTCTATTCTCAGGATCAAGTGTTTTCGGCGTGGAGGTGGCGTTATCTGTTCTGTGTTTGGATCTCTTGCGACGCTCTACGAGGCACATTTGCTGATGTACGAGGAGAAGGACTCTCTTCGAATACCACCTACTGACACTTTACACGGATATATAGTTATTCTGTATAACTGGACATAAATTATGCGCACGAAAAGTGCACCCTACCAGATAGAAGGGGAATGGTGCAAGAACACCATCCGACCGATAAATATATATAGCAAACGCATCGCAGAGGGTGAAGTTGAGAAGTCGAAGATGAAGATTGTGAGAGGATGAATGGTACATGCAGCAAAAGGAAGGGGGTCTAAAATGCTTATGTATATATATGGTGCGTGAATACAGAAAGAAAGAAGGGTCGGCAAACCAAAAAAGGGGAAAGCTGGAAACGAGGGGGACATAATACCCTCTCCTCGAGGTATATATGGCGGCCGGAGAAACAAAAACACAGGAACCCCTTGAGACAAAAGTTAAAAAGAAAAAGATGGAAGGGGAGAGTGAGTGAATGGTGAACGAGGGAATTAATCAAGGAGGTAAGATCTCTGGATAAGGGTAACTTAGGGCCAGAAGCACCCCTCGAACGAAGCTAAACTGTGCTGTGGTGCGGGCAGAGAGCGGAAGAGCATTTCACTTCCGCGACAATAACCCTCGAAGAAACCCCTTTCGTTTTTCCCCCGCCGGACTATCGATGTTCTCCGAACTCGAAGGGTATCTCCGTATCGAATCGTCTGCAGAGAACCTAGGCAACCATTTCCTAGCCTCCTTATCCTTCTTCGGCGCACTGACGATGGAAGAGAACACACTCCAGCCCGTTGCTTGCGAATTCTGGAGGCGCATTTGGGGGACCTCTGGTGTAGGTGCGAGCATTGGCACTAGCGATGGGGACGGAGCGGTAGACGGGCGTTTGAGGATAGGACGGGGGAGTTTCGGTGAGGTTTTGATACTTTGCACCTTGTCAGGTGTCTTGGTAACACCCTGAAGAGAGGACGTATCTTTCCCTAACCCCCCTCTAGTTGGTGTTGAAGGGGAGCTAAAGATTCGGGCGGGTGACCGTGGTGGTCGTAGCAGGGTAATTTCGTGTATGTTCCCATTCCCGTTCCCTTGCGTCGTCGATGGTCGCTTTCTACTCGCCACAGATCCAAAGGTCGGTTGTGAATCGCTATAAGTTGTTGCGGTGGATGGCCGTAACTCTTGCCTCGAAGTCTTCCTGCCCGTCTGGGTCATTACGCTCGTCGCTGTCGACGGCCGTTGACTTGTGGTAGTGGTGTAAGAATCGCTAGACGTCGAAGACCGCACGATCCCACTCGCTTGCGAAGACGGAGTTTTCTCGACCACACCGGCACTTGTAGCCGCCCTCTGTTTTCTTAGCTCCCTCGTGTGAGCCGCGAGCTTGCTGACACGTTTCAAAGCCTGTTGTTCAATCTCCAGACATCTGTTGACAAACTCGTCAAGGTCCGGATCCACAGGGATACCATTGGTCTGGTGCTTGGTCAACAGCTCGTTCGACCTCCGAACGATCGCAGAGGATATCACCGCCAGATGCCTAGGCACATCCAAAAGATGCGGCAAAAGCGGTATGGCCTCCCGGTTCAATAACGGCATATTTGCGCCCCGAAACCTGAGGGACTCGACCACCTGCGATCGTTCCTTTCGATCAGAGTTAGCCACATCTGGGGAACCGGGTATGGGGAACTTGTCGGGTGTCGAAGTAGAGACGACCAAGATGTAGTCGATCATCGCCTGTCGGCTGTTGATTAAGAAGTCCCGGACGCCTCGCATGAACTGTTCCTTCTGCGTCGTTTGCTGTATGGTGGGAGTTACACGTCGGACAGCCGCCGAAAACGGAAGATCCGTAGAACGTATGGAATGTCAGAACGTCAGCGCGTATTTGATAAGGGAGTCCCTATGCGAGTATTGACATACCGAATTGAGGTTAGCTGAGCTTTGGAGGACCTTGGCAATTAGCGTGAGGCTTCGTTGTACTGACGCCTCTGGTAGACCTAAGATCGCCGGAAAAAATCAAGATCATGGTCAGGGACGAAGAGTGGAAAAACAACTTACCCGGGACTAGCCCGAATAAGTGGGGGTGCAAAATTGCGGGGACAATGAACCTGAGAAAAATGAAGGCCGAGACCGCCTGAAAGGGTAGGTCTCTCTGGTTTCCGTCATCAGCAGGTGTCTTGGTTGCCCGACATCTCTTCTCGACAAGTTTCCGGACGTGCTCGAATAGACTCCTCATCTCCGGCGGACACTCTGACCTGACTCTGTAAATTGAATCCCAGATTTCTTGACACCAATCTACCAGCGTGTCGACGTTTTTGTCGAGGTCTCGGGTTGGCTTGGAAGTTTTCGACGGGTCCACTTCGATCGATACACGTTCGATACAGATACGACGAATCACGCTACCAATGGAGGATTCGAGGAAAGGTTTGCCGTACCAGGCCATAAAGAGTTCAATGGTCTGGATTGTGTTGATGATAAGAAATCTTGATGAGACTGAACTAACCCTCATCAGTCATACCTTGGTTAGGACCGTATTTCCTCGGAATAGTGTGTTGTAGGCTACTAGACAACCGAGCCGGAACCACAGTGAGAAACGGAATTTCCAATGTCGTGGGAAGGGCGAGTAGAGACATACTTGTGGGTGTTTCGGAGACCTCTTTATCGGCCATTTCACAGATGCTTTCCTCCAACGCGTTCATGGCGACAGCGACAGAAATGAACTGGGTCGAGATATCTTTAAGGTTCAACCTCGCCCCCAGGTCATTCATCCAGTCAAGATAATTCCTCGATTTGAGCATCTACGTTACAACGAGCGGAGGACGCAGTTAGAACCTGATGATCAAACCTTTCTTCTGCCGGTTCCTATGGTGCCGCCGGAAAAAGAAAAAAAAAACTTCAGAGTGGGAGGGAGAATCAGCTCACCTGAAGAACTCCGGAGTATACATAGTGAGGCAAAACGATCTCTCTGCAACGAGGAACATCAATCACCGCAGTAATTACCGGAAAAATAGACGGGGTACTTACTCGTCGACTTTCAATTTCAATCGCAATTCTCCGACCTGGCTATAAAACCCCGAGCCTGTCGAGACGTCGGTGTTCGTGCCCACAATAGAGTTCCAACCTTCCATGTACTCTCCCCTCTGAAAAGTCCCCAAAGGGATGACAGCCGAACCGATGGGTACGCTTTTGGCACTTCCTCTCCTTTCCTTGTACAGGGTTATCTGAAGGTTATCAAAGGGAGGAAGGTCGCCGATGAGGAAGCTCTCGCGCCATTCGGGATCGGTAGCACTCCTCTTGACGGTGGTCCGCGCGCACAATATCGAGTTGACCCAAATTTCGCACCACATGTCGCAATCTCCGCCTCCATCCACCATCCCTGGCGCCCAGCCTCCATTAAAATCGCTTCCGTTTGAAGAGATAGAAAGCTCGGATGCAATAGGTAGAGGAGGTCTCGTTTCTGGGCATTTCGGGTTCGCGAGGTGTTTTGTTTGGCCCAGGTCGCGTGCGGAGATACAGTTTACTTCAACCTGACGCCACATGCGGTATAGACCACCCTCGGACGGGATTATCGTGGTGCCGTAGACTTCTGGGACCGCATATGATCGCAGAAGGGTGAGCCAGGTGTACATGCTTTCTGAATCCGAGAAGGCGAGGTAGATGGGTTCGTTGGTTGACATGGCCGCATATCGTTGCCCACTGCTGGCCGAACCGTCAGTGATGGGTACCGCTGGAAAGTTATGGGAGACGCACGGAACGGTATGTATGGCCAATATGTCTTTCCTGTCGAATAACGAGGGATCTACAGGCCGGATGTCCGTGGCTTTCAACAGGTATATGTACATGGCTTGGTACAGAAACGTCTCCTGGTCGGAACGGGAACCCTTGTGTCTCAGGCGACCTAATCTTGACAAACCAGATGAAAGGGCATACCTCGATGTAGATGTTGAGTTGGCAGCCTTCCTCCTCCTCCACCAGCTTGCACATAGCCGTTCTCCATTGAGCGCCTCCGTTGGAGCGGTTGGTAAGAGAAAGCCAACTACTCTTATCTACAAGAAATTGTCGATTGTTGGAAGGGCGCGAGAGGGAAGGATCGAGCGCACCTTTTAGACGCTGGTCATCCGCGCTCCTCTTACGAGTGGGCTGTATGCGCGAGTCAGCACCGACAGAGACAGACGGGAGCGGGAGAGAGTAAGTGATAAGCGTGATTATCAAATATTTTGACAGAAGACAAATGGAATAGGCGAGGAGGGGATGGAGAGGGAAAGCGAGGAACAAACCTTCCTGAGACCGACAGAGGCTTTTGACGGTAAATGAAGGTCGACAGATATACAGAACTCTGTTGGTATATCCGATCTGTTGGCCATCGGCAAACCCTGGCCGCCTCCTACAGCCGAGGCTGTCATCGAGGTTAGCCTCGAGCGGGAGTTGTTGCTGTGCTTTTGGGGACGGCGGGAAGGGGGGAAAGGGGAAGTGGTAGTCGCGGTCGGGGGAGGGGTGTTGCGACGTCTCCTGGTTGCATTGTTCCTATAATCAGGTGGGTCGAAAGATTCGGGAGGGGAGAAAGTCATAGCAGAAAGTGGTCGAGCGGCTCTCAACTGTCAAGTCAAACGTCTGATGGATCTCTCGACTTGGCGTAAACCGCGACGCGTGATCTTCCGAGCGTCAACCTCAAAGGTAAGGTGCCGATTTTATGTCCGACGAGAGAGAGAGAGAGAGAGAAAGAGAGAGAGAGGGGGGAAAAGAGGGCGAGAGGATGAAATAGATAGATATATTTCGCCTGTGTATGCTGTTGGTGGCGTTGTTGGCGCACTCGGGAACGTGTGGGGCGGTCCACAAGGGGGAGCCAGCTAACGAATCCCCCTCCAAAAAAGAAAAACGATGACACGGTCTAAGTCCGTAGTATCGCCCTCAGCCCTTCTGCGCCCATGTCTGGCTCACGAGAAGGGTACGGTGTCGACCTCCAAGTGTCAAAGCCAGTCTGATGAGGCAGGTCGGAATCAAACACTCCCTCAAGATCAAAGTTGTGGCCTCCCAAAACCCGTCGATTAAACGTATTGAAAGCGTATCGAGTCTACAGAACCGGCGCGGTTCTCAGCGTTGATTTTGTCGAAAGACAATGTGCAGGAACAAAGGAAAGAGAAAAACAGGGATATAACCAACCACCACAAACCCGAACACCCATCCCAAGTCGTAAACCAGAAAAAACAATAGGTGACTGCAAAGGCGGAAGGTGGGCGGGGTAGAACCTTGTGTATCAACAAAATTAACGAAACGGAAAAAAAAAGAAGGGAATTACAGGATTGGTATCCAAGTATTATACGATATCAAGCTTTACGTCTTTCGTCTTCCGTGTTTTCCTCATAGTGAGCAAAGTTTGAACAGACAAACACCAAGTCGTTCGACCACCCCTCTGGTGGTCTGTATCATGTATTTTTTCCCACCTACTGTGGCTTTTTACTGCAAGAACCGACCGCCTCGATCAATGAAAACTTTCAAAGACACAGCAAGAGCACTTACGCATGTCCATTGGCAACGCCGTTAGCGACACCATTAGCAGCATTCTGGAGGCGCTGGACGGTCGGCTTCTTCTTGTACGTATCAATGTAGAACTTGATGAACAAGAATAGGTAACTGGTCAAAACACCACATCCGAACAGGGCAGCAGCCTCAGTCCCAGCGCAGTCACCCATGTTCGGGGAGCCCCAGCGCTGGAAAGCGTAGCGAGAGTAGGCTATAAATCGCAATAAGCGACTTTATGACCCGATCAATTGATTAATGGCACTTACTGCCGAAGTAAACCGCAAAGAGATCAATAACGAATTGGGTAATTTGCATCGTGGTCAAGTACTTCTTCCACTGTTTCACCTTGGGCGTCAGCGACAGAACCACTCGTCGGTGGCACAAGATCGAGACGCACCCAGATCTTCTTGCCACCAGCAGTTGCGTAGTAGTAGTAATCTATCACGACCAAACGCCGATCAGAGACTGCAGCTAGCCGTGGAGCAGCTGAAAACGGTCACTCACACATGAGAACGTGAACTGCGAGATTGAGGCCAATGACGACCCAGGACTGTCACAAGAATTGAAATATAAAACGTCCGCGCGTGTTCTAAAAAGAAGTGAACGTACGATGCTAGTGCGACCGTTAAGCTGGGTAAAGCACAAGAAAGCAGTGACAGCATGGTGGTATACGTGAAGGAAAGCTGTGGACCAGTGAGAATGCATACGTACAATCAGCCGATTTGTTGCGAGATCAACGCGAAGAGTGAAAAAAATGCACGGACCAAGTGGTTTCTTCTTGAGGACGAGGAAAACGGTGTCAAGGAGTTCGAGATACTTGAAATAGTAGTTGATAATGTAATAGAATTCCAACCTCTGTGTGCCACGAGTCAAAAAACAAAACATGTCATGAGCACGTAAATTCATTTCGGGATTTACGGACGCCACAGCCGAACCGGGAGAGGAGGGTAAACAACGTACCGGAGTCCATGATTTCTGTGAGCAAGCGGCACCGAATACCCCCAGCCTCCAAAGGAGTGGAATGACCTCCTCAGCCATGCAAGCCAACAACAGCCCGGAGCCCAGGGTAAGGATCACGTTATGTAGCTGGAAGAGCCCGTTGAGCTTGAGAGGCTGACGCGTCTTCATGAGCTCCTGGAGGCCAAAAATGATCGCCAGATACGAAACCAAGGCCGTTCCGACCTCCTTGCTGGTCGAAATCGGCGTCTGGCCCGCTACGTAGTGGGTGAGGTAGTAGGGCAACGTGAACGGGACATTCTTTTCGATAAGATTGGCCAACGACATTTTAAAAGAGGGTGTGTGTGGGACAACACCGGAGGAAGAGAAAGGGCGGGTTGAGGGATGAAGGTGGAGGACGAGGGTTAAGAGGAACGGATGCAAGCGAGCAGAGGGCTGATCGCGGACGGTTACACCACGAAAGCGGTTGACACATACCGGGATCACCATCTGATGCCAGCGCACAAGACAAATCACCCGAGGGGAAATATCCGTGACTTCCCACCTCATGATGAATTTAAAATCGCCGGTATGGGACCGTACAGAAGTGACTGCGCGGCAGGGGATAGAAAGCCGGGCGAAAATTAGAGAGATGGAAAGCGTGAGGTAGTGTATTGATATAAGAAATATTTACACAGATGTTAGGCTGCGCCTTTTACAGACTAGGCGTATCCAACGACCAGAAAGAATTGAGCGAGAGAGATAGCAGAGCAAGAGGAGAAAGCGAAGAACCGTCCATCTGCACAGCGAAGGAAAAAAATAACCAGCGAAAAGAGTTAGGTGATAATAAGAGCAGGGCCATTCTCGAGAGATGCGATGAGCACCTTCTCCCTGCAAGCGGATCATGTGAGAACGGGGAAGAGGCCAAGGGTGGCTAAGAGGGACAAACCTAGGGAAGGTGTTTGCGGACCTAACGGCGTCACAAACAGT
>Ga0307512_10002407_pt1 | contig 23790 bp, 28 predicted proteins | sample 14_EM_MG_FD_200267 | JGI IMG/M metagenome (GOLD analysis project Ga0307512, IMG submission 200267) | Populus trichocarpa ectomycorrhiza microbial communities from riparian zone in the Pacific Northwest, United States - 14_EM | ecosystem: Host-associated > Plants > Roots > Unclassified | place...
ACAAATGAAAGATAAGAGAAAGACAGAAAGCAAGACGGAAAGAAAGAAAGAAAGAAAGAAAGAAGAAATGGTATAACCCCGCTGCCTCCAATGCCGCTCCTGAGCCCCAAGCCCTGAGCCCGCTCCATCCCGCTACTTCATTTGGGCGGAAACTTCCCGACCTCAGTGGCCGCCAGGAAGTCCATCACCGCTTGGTCGCACTCTTCTATGGAAAAGAGCTCAGACATCTGCACGTGCCGGCATCTGCCCGCTTTCCAGCCCGTCGCCTTTCCCACCGCCTTCCATAGTTCTCTCTGGTGGTCTCTCCACCGGCTGCAGTGGCGGAAGAGGAGCAATCAGGGCGTTGTACTGACCAAAGAAGAAGTGACGTACCGAGATGAGAACGACATACCCTCCACCCGTCATATCAAAGCTTGCGGATGGGGGTGATCTGGCTCTCTAAGTGTGTGTATTTCCGATGAAACTGTACATGGGCGATATATTCGTTGGTGGCAGCAGGTATCACGGCAAATTCATATATCGACCACCGCAACATCCCCAGGGTACTGCAAGTTTCCCAAGAGACTATCCCATCCATTTATTTCAATAAACCCCTTAAAAAATCTAGAATGATAAAACACAAATGACCACGAAAAACAGCTTATAACCGGGGGTATCTCATCACAAAACCCATCCCATCTCCCCATACAAAAAAAGAAGCTAGTAGAGTAAAGTGGAAAAGTATCTGTCCACCATAAGTAACATGTAATCTCATAGCAAGTTTCGAGGGTATTCCAAAAGAATACCAAAAACATTCAAAATGTTTCAAAAAAGGACTTAATAGCCCGGAATATAGTCTCCCATGTTATACTGAGGATCAAACACGTTGTTAGCAGTGTTCTGGTTTTCATTGGTCTCGAAAGCGGAGAGGTCAGGTTCGAAGTCTGGATCTAGATCTATATCATCATAAGACTGGAAAGACTTGTGATGATACTCAGGATCTTGGAAGCTCTGGAAACCCTGGAAGCCTTGGAAACTCTGAAAGCCTTGGAAACCCTGGAAACTCTGGCGCTGGGGATACTCCTCGGATCCCATCATCTGGAGTCGCCCCAATTTGTTCGTATAATTGTTGACCTGGAAGGTCTGGTACTGAGGCTGCTCCTTGAAGTTTATTATCTGGTGTGACTCCATCATATGGAGTGGCGCCATATCGTTAGTATACTCATTGACTTGGAAGGCCTGGCGCTGGGGATTTTCCTCGGAGCGCATCATCTGCGATGACTTCAGACCAAGTTGCTGCAAAGCCGCGTAGTCGTCCTCAATCTGGTTGGTGTCAGGGTTTTTTGGGGCATAAGCACCCTGATAGAAAGAAGCATCATCTTGAACCACAGACTGGATAGGCTGAGGATCCGGAACCCCGGCGGGGAGATCATGGACCTCATCCAGCCATGCTGCGGTCAATTGATTCTTCTCATTGAATGAAAGAGCTTGAAGATTAGGCTCGGGGACACGCGCAACAGGGGCGACGATCTTGGTGGACTTGCGAGGTTGGTTGGAGCGATCAGTCAAAGCTACAGGCTGTCCGGGATTGTCCTTCTTTGGAACGGGAAAGCCAGTGTTATCTCCCTCAGCGATGGGTTCTTCAACACGAGAACGCTTCTTGTCAGCAGCCTTGAGGATCGCAGCTTTTTTCAGTTTAGCTGAAGCGTGCGTGATAGGTCTGTAGGAAGACTTGGTGGGTGGTGCTTGTCTAACAGTACCATTGGGGATAGTCGCACGAACGGCGCCATTGAAAGGCATTGGGTTGTTGCTAACAGCTACGATGTTCTCTTTGTTGTTACCTATGCATTGTTAGAATAGTCTTACATTGAAGGGATGAGCCCATACCCTTTCTGAGCCTGGCGGCGACTTTTGCCTTGTCAACTTTAACAAGAGTTGGATCGTCTCTGATAGTAATCGGTTGATTGCCACGAGAGTTGTTTATTGCTAGGACTCCCTCAGTTCTCTTCTTTCTCGGAGCGGCCTTCTTTCTCGGAGCCCTGGCTTTCTTGACCGGTGGAGGAGTATCGATGTCAGAATCACTGTCGCTGTTGCTATCGTCATCGGAATCATAGTAGATTTCTTTGCCCTTACCCTTCCTAGACCTCTTCTTTTTCTTCTTAGCCATGGCTTTCTTCATCATCCTTTTCTTCTCTTCTTCCTCAGCTTCCAAGTCCATTTCACGAGCTTCGGTATAGAGAGCGTCCGAGATATCCTGAGCCTCTTCGCCAAAGAATTCATCGAAATCCTCCGGTGAATAGTTATCCGGATGAAACTCGTAATCCGAGTCGTCGGTATCATCTCCATACTCGTCGTATGCAGGGGTTTCCTTTAGCTCATGAATGACCAGATGAGTATATCCAGTAGCGAAGTGGACAACCTCGTCGCAAACAGCCCCCACTTTTTCCTTGGAATCCTCGTGAATGCCGATGCGACGAGTCTTGATGAAACCAGTCGAATCGACGACATCTAGGTCAAAAGCAGCCGGAACCATCCCGTTCGCCTCGAAGCAAGCTTCCAAGAGTGGGTTGTCCTCCTCGGGCTTTTCGAGACGGCCTTCGAGGACTTCAAAATGCAGCTCAAACTCAAAGCCATGAACGGAAGAGGCGGCAGAGTTAGGACGCTTTATGGCTGCTCCGATTCGTGCGTTGTTCCCGCCAACATGCTCGGACCCATTAACTTTGTGAGTTTCAGCATTGCCAGATGGCTGAATATCCGCATTCAAAGTGTTCGGATCAACTTGAGCCAATGGTTTGGGGGCGGCTGTTCCATTGTCGGGATTGGGTGAACTAGTATTTGCTTGTATCGTATGCTGCTGAGTCTGGATGGTTCCCTTGCTGGGGTCGTCACCCTTAGCGAACTCGATGAGAGACATATTCTCTTGATCCTCATCGTTACTAAGAGACTGCTGTTTGAGAGCCTCGTCGGCCTCGAAGTCGACTCCAAAGACAGCAATAATGTCGGGATCGACTGGTAGCTGGTCATTTGCAGATGGCATCTTGTCCTGAGACATACGGTTGTCAACGATGAAATTAACATCCGGATGCTCATCCATATGTTCAACAGGCTTAGGAACCGGAAACGGAAGGCCCTTGTCCTGAAAAGATAGAACGGGTTTAAGTGACTTAGGATCAATCCCCGGAGAAGGCGTGCCATGAGCAGCTAATCGTTCGAAAAGCTGGTCCTTTTTAGCCTCCTTAATAACTGGATGGGCTTCTATGTTGTTCGAATATCCAATACTTGCGTTGCCAATCAGGACTTTGGTGACCATCATGACAGTGGTATCAGAGTGATTCTCATGGGAGGTGTCGTTGCCGTTGTCGCCAGGTTTGAGCGCCTCCCTCTGTCGCATTCTCTCGTTATATATTTCAGCGAAAGGACGGGGCATAGTCCGGTAAACCTGGAAGTCCATATAATCATTAGGGAATGGATACATTCCACCATTCGCCTGAGCGATAATAGGGCCAGTGTATCCAAGTTGATGCACAAAATCACTGAGGGCTATTCAAATTAGAACTCGTGATCTCAATCTGGAAGCGACACAGAAGCTACTTACCTTGAGGAAGAACATGTGCAAAAGCTGCTGGCGCGCCACGGTAACCACCAACCCTGAAAGCATGGTAGATGTACGAAAGTTGTTGAAAGATATCGCCTTCGTACGCCAATTCAATGTCCAACTCCTCCGGAGTGAAATGCTTGTAGATATACTCATGGCCTATGAAACGAGGTTCAGTTACTTCGTCATCTCCAGGGGATAACATCCTATTCTCGTAGAACTCCGGTGCACAATCAAATGGACCTGGGTTAAGGCCACCAATTGCGCCATTAGAGCAATCCTGAAGAGAAGGACTCTGGTTTTGTTGACTAGCACCTGGGGGAGAGTTCTATAATATCATTTAGAAGGACAATATCAATGGCAACATGAAAAGATGAAGACATACCGGATCTCCTCCAGGAAAGCGTGTGATCATTTGTTCAGCGAATTGTATTACCCACTTATGGTAGTCAACCATTCTTCCATTTTGAATTTCGGCTTGCTCGATCATAATCATCTCCATCCTAGTGATAGGAGGATTCGTGCCAGACACGAAGTGCAACCTTCCCTACTGTAAGTTAGCAGCAAAATAATATAAATGGATCAAACCTCGAAACTTACGCGTTCGAATTCATTAATAAACGCCAAAATAGCCGGCTCATCATGAAACGCTGCGTATGGGTCATTCTGGAAGACGATAGGTATAGGAAAAATGAGCTCTTCCTTTCCGTCAGGAGACCAGATCCGAGGACGAGAAAGATCGAGCAAGGGTTCTTCATTTTCGGGCCACCACTCAGGAAGATTGTCAGGGTCGTAGGGTGTGTGCATGGTTTCGACAAGGTAGTCGCTACTATGCATGGCGAATTATATATTGTACTTTTATTCGAATCTATACTGGATATAGACGGGGAGGTGTATAAGATGAGCGAAGATCGTAATGAGATATTTGGAGATGAAAGTTGCAGACAGACGAGATCTTGTCAATGCTGGGAGATAAAAGAGAGGAAGAAGAAAGGGCGGTATTAAGCTGTGGGGCGAATAAGTGGTGCTAATATCGACGAATCTGAATAGCAACTTAGGGCTCAAGCAGCTATGACCTAGCGGCCATTCATGCTTAACGGCCCTCTCTTCAGGTGTGGTGCTAATTTGCCTCTCTTCTTTGAACTTGATGCATGAACTGCGTAAAGTGCTCGCTAAGTAAACTTTTCGCCGAAGAACTCTGGCCGAATGATGGTCTGTGACGGGCTGTAATCTTTGCCCAAACCGTAAGTTTCAATAGAAATATAGCCCTAGGGGCAAACTTCAATGGTATGGCCACCTTTCTAGAGGGATATAAGGTTATAAACCGGCCTGTGAGTTGCTGGAAAGGGTCAAATCAGTACAAAAACGATAAAACACTTTGTGGCATCATCCTTATCACCTGGAGACCACATCCTCCAATTAATTTCAACCCCCTAGTAGTACTCCAACTACAAGTTCACATCTAACCCCCAATGAAAAACCCGAGACTTGGCTCCGGCGACACCGCCATCTTTGAAGATGAAGATTTCCAGGAGATGCTGCGGATCTCAAACTTGGGTAAAATTCGTTTTGCAGAAACAGCACTTATTATTACTGACTGGTAGTAGGCCCTCGAGACCAATCATGGTCACAACACTATCGCGAGAAACCGGGTTTTCACCTTGGCGAAGAGACTCAGGTTGAGGATTGGTCGACTTACAAGTCGGAGCGGTCGTTAATCGCCAGAGAGTACGAAGATCTTGAGCGATACCCAGAGCCTGTCCAAGAAATGACGGGAGAGACGCTAGAGTTATGGGGGGATATACTTTCTGGAGGTTCCAACGCCTGTCGGGAGACTGTTGATACCAACACTCACGGGGAGCGGTTCCCCTTTGGATGTGAAGTAGGCACACGGGCGACATGGGTTCCGGGTTTCGGAACGCTGGGAAGTAGAATTCAGACCAGAGATGCACCAATGGCACAGTCCCAATCCGGACTCCATTCTATGATGTTCCATACACAAAGCACTATCACCCAACTCACCAACGACCTCGTGGAATTTCGGGTATTTCGTGCGCAGAGATTTGGGTCCACCGTGCCGACCCACATCGGATCCCTCACAAGCGTCGATAACGAAACCCGCCCACATCCAGGGGCAGACACTTGTGCCGAAGATTTCATTCCCCTTCCAGATATGACTTCAGAATTCGATGCATCTTCCCCATCACATCTTTCGGGCCTAGCGACTCCTCTACGATCCTCTCCTCGGGAGTTTTTCACCCCCCTCGCAAGCCCCCCCAAAACTCCAACGTGTTCCGGCGTCATGGACGACGAAGTAGGACCGCAGGTCTTCGACGTGGTTGCAATAAATCAAATTTTCGAGTCACCTAACGTCAAGCCAACACCAGGACACCATTTAAGTACCATCATTACTCATAGAAACAAGCCTTCCTCCGATCTAACGGACCTCGAAATCTTTCCGGAGCCGTCCAACGCCAAAGAAGCGGACATCTATTCCTCATCTTCACTTTCGGATCCTGAGTCTATTGATATAGAAGTGATTGAGGTCAAGAGGATGACAAAGTCAAATAGTGCAAAAGCTACAACTCCAGCACCGAGGAGGGGGTATTCCAGAGTTACTGCTACTCCCACCCCTGTTGCCAAAGCAACGCTGGGAACATTAAGGTCGACTAGGCGCACAACAATTACGACAGGAGTAGGGTTGACGGAGGAGGAGCGAATGGCAGAGATCGTGAGGCAGGCACGATTGGAGTCCAACACTAGTGGTGGAGATGGTCCCGAGTGTCCTGCGAATAGTTCAAGGAAGCCGGGAACTAGAAGCGGTGGATCTCCGGATGCAAACAGGAGGTGGAAATGGTATATAAAGTAGGATTGTGATGTGAGGTTGAAGGTGGTTGAATTGTACGAAATTATTGTGCTACAGCTTATCCAGAGCTCCCACCTGTTGACATTCGGATATAAGAATGAGTACATGCATACTGTTGACGTGTGCACTCGAATGCACTCAATTAAATGTCCTTGAAGTGCCTAACGTTTAATACAAAAAACGTATCAATGTGAATTTGCAACATCTCTTAGTAGCTTCATTTTGTAAAGCATTCTTCTGTAAACTTGGGGATGTCGGTTTTCATTTAGTCAGATACCCTCTAAGACTCCAACTGTACTCTACGTCATCGATCTTTTTTAACCAACCTAGCCTTGTTCCCAGCCTCGTATCACCACACCCTTCACTACAACTCACCATCATCACCATCACCACAACCAACACCACTGCTGAGCCTACTAAATCGCCTCTTGTTCCCACACCATGTCACCAGACTCTGACGATCTCGAAGCGGGAATCCAGCGGCACATGGACAACTGGGTCTTCTCCGCCTTCGCCCTCTCCTTCTCCCTCTCCCATCCTATATACTAACAAACAGCAGGAACGCTCGTCCCCAATATCCTGGAACAACGTATTTAATTCAATAGGCGTTCCTCCTCCCACTTCGTCTCCACTAAGTCTTTACCGCCATACACCCCGAGATCCCCCGTTGATGGTCAGTCCGTTGATGCCCTTCACCCCCGTCAAGATTCGGAACGGGCGGCGTCCTATTACCCCGAGATCTATTCCGGTTTCGACGGTGAGGAAGCGTAGGCTGGCGGAGGTAGCGTGGGATGCTACTCGCTCTCCCCTGCCGCTCCCTCGAAATATGAAAGCTAGGGAACCTGCTTCCCAGCCGGAGACAGAGGAAGGAAGTCCCAAAGGTCGTGCACGCAAGAGGATCAAGACAGAGATTAGGAAGGAAGAAACTCCCAAAGTTACCAAGGCCGAGACTAAGAAGGAAGCTCACGAGAAGAGTGGGCAGGAGTTGCACAAGTCGCACAAGAAGGATGGGGGCTCATCCGACAGCGAGAAGTGCAAGGTGGAGTCCGGATAATCTGCGGCACAGATTGCTATCTTGTTTTATACGACGGAGCGTCATTTTATATCCTGCAACAGATCAGATATCACTTATTCCATTGCATCTTGAGAGAAGATATATCTTGCCGTATACTACTACATTAGAGAGTTTGGCTTCGGAGGGTTTGTCCGTTCTAGAATACAAATGTTTCTGACTTGGGTACCTGTTATATGTTTCGAAGCGTACAATTTCTCTTCTCCTTCTCTAGTATGCAATGATGCGTGATGTATGAGACGAATTCAGAGCAAGTTTTTTTCTCAATTCCTTACCTAGCAAAGTGTGCCGAGTCATCTTATATGACTAAGGTTGTATTAATGTGTGCATTATTCTACTAGGGATAGGCGTCACCATGGGAGGTCGGTCTAGACTCCGACTAGCGACGGGTAGTAGGAGTGGAGCTCCGCCATCTAGCCGGCCAGCCCGGAGGCGGAGGGGACTAAGGGGCTGTCATACTCTAAGTAGAGTGAATACAGTATGATTAAAACAAAACAAAACTCCGACTAGCTACTTACCTACTTAATGTAGTTATTGAAACACCTCGTAATAATTCAGCTCAGATTATACGCCTATTCCAAGACTTCGGGACCTTCAAGTCATGAGTCTGCAAGATCATCAAGATAATGCAAAGCAGATTTCCCCGGGATTTGGTGCAGCTACTTCTTTACTTGACAGCAAATACTTACCTAAGTAGGTAAGTACATACAAAATCACAACCACCCACCGAATCTCCGGTTTCCATCCCTCCTCGCACGCAAGGTATGCAGTTAGATACAATGGCGGAATCAGCGGAAATACATCGCCATGCTTTCGTCATGCCAGTGTGAGGTACCCTCTCACCCGCAGCATGGTCTCATCCTTTCGCATCGACATCCGAAAGTACCTTGCGAGGCTGGCTACGAGGATTTCGTCGACCACTTCATGAGAGAGATCGCACATGATGTCGTGTCACGTCGCAGACCAGAGATGGGCGTCTGTGCCTGATGCTGAGCGAGTTGGAACCATCGTCGAGCCCTAATATCGTGTTATCTTGGACATGAATGAGCTTTGCACGGAGGGAACTAATAGTGGTTTGCTCAAACTCGGTACGATCTAAACTCTCAATGGCCAATTAACTGCTAAGCCTGGTATTAGTCCCACGAAGCTGCGGGTGGCTGCTTGGTGAGTCCTTAAACGCTGATGTTCGAATCGTGAGAAGCTAAGTACCTGAAAAGGAGTTTAGAATCATTAGGACACCGTTAAGTAGAGGTAGAGTATGTACTCTACTAACAGTATTACCAGGACTCGGATCTAGAGTACCTGGATTCCCCGCATATCTAACGTAAGACCAACCAAGAAACCATCACATGTACCTTACTTCGTTCGTGGAGTCTCCAGTACCCCGATGGATATGATATCAATCGTGAAGGCGGGTTTGACACGAGGCTGCCATACTAGGCTGTCTTTTCCAGAGCCGGATACAGCCTCAATTGATCCAAAGACATAACTGCAATATAATGGATCAGTAGAAACGGGAGGTGCGGAAGCGGATTCAAGCGTCCGCAGCTTGAAAATTATGCAAATAGCGCAAGCCATGGATCATCTTAATTGTCGTAGAGAGAAGGGTCTAATTCTCCGGGCATAGGGCATTGAACAATCTAGGTGTCCCACGGCAAAAGGAAGCAAGAAGTAGCTTCCCCGTGGAAATCTTTTCCTAGCCTTTCTGATCCCTTTTTACTGCATGATTCGGCTGGGTGGCTTTTTCTTCGTTTTCCAAAAAAAAAACCCTCAAAATTACAGTTTTAATTGGTGGTATGAGAGCCATCTGGTGACACTCGATGTCAGCCCAACTGACCGATGCCTTCCGGGGTTTGTGACTGCATACTAGGAATATATCAACAACCAGCATCACCTTTAACCGAGTCTGCCCCTATACAGCATCGGCCAGTCCGCAGCCTAAGTTCACGATTCACATGCTAACTAGACGAGATCAACTATAGAAGTATCATTCTTACACCTTTTTCCAGATTTGGATCGTGTGGTGTTTAAGCTTTTGCATACCTACGATTTTTTGCTGGACTTTGTGGGGCCAACGGCTGTAAGAATTTGCACTCGGTATCGACCTACTACTATCAATATCACCAGGCGATTTCTTGACCTCCTTAACTTAGAGACAGATAGTCGTTGCTCTCCTTCTCCGCTTTGGATCTGCTATTGCGACACAAGCTCGAAACTTCAAAGCAAACCTTTCACATGTCCAATCCCAAACATCCGTGCCCAAAATCTCACAATTATCATTGCCCTATTCGTTATAGTCTTGACGCTTTACGTTATAGGCATACGTTTGGATAGTCGACCATAACGCTATATGGAAGGAGGCATCGGCCAGATGTCAGATCAATTCACACCAATTCCGACCATCTACCTACCAGTACCACTTACATAAGTAACTTATGATGCGTTTCCTTTACTCTGCGAAGGCCAGGCAGGATGTGTGCGGATGCACTGTCATGGTTATGACGGTGGACGCCCGGGATGAGGCCTAACTACTTTCAAGTCCCGACTATCGACTTAAGTAGGAGTGAACCTATTACCAGTAGATGGGATCCATCTGCAGTGGCACGAAATACAGGCCATCAATAACCAGGAGACGTACATCTCAACAATTACCTTACGTTGCGGGCAGCAAACTGGGAGATCGAGATCGTTCAAAACAAATTGTCGGGAGTAAGTACTCTTTAGAGTACCTACTCAATTTAACCGTGTTACGCTATTATTTTAGGTTTCGCTTTAAAAACTTCGGCCATAGTGCTTCTTTGAGCTGATTCGGCCGCACCAAGTATCAAAAATGCCGTTCGTAGTTAGGCACGTAGAGCCTCGGCAGAGTCATCGTTCAAGGATTTGTTCATGCGAGGATCAACGGGCAGAGTGACTACAGTATGATTAAACAATAACAACAAGGATTTGTTCATGCCTTGCCCTAAATTCTCTATAAGCGAGCACAGAAAGAAACCATTGGAACAAGTGGGGTGTCCTCGAAACCAGGCCGAACATTCTTGTCCAGTAACCTAAGATTGGACCTCAAAGGATATGAACTGAAGTCCAGTTGCGGAAGTGAAACCAACGTTGCGCCGCTACGGGAAATCCGATCTGAGACAATTTGCTCTTATTCGACGACAAGCACTAGCGCATTGGCCAGCTTTCGACGTTCATATTAGTTGGGGAGCGCCACCCTTTGGGAAGTTAGGCGATATCGCGATTTTGAATATAAGCATGCTATTCTGGGATCAATATTGTGATATGGGTTTCGACTGAACCGAAATTGTAATGTGGCTGTCTGGAGATCTCGTTGGCTGCGGTCCATGATGAGACGGCTGATGTACCACGCCACTGGCGACCAGTGGCCACTCAACGCACACCGAGCAGATGAACGCAGCCCAATGCCTAACATCAACTCCTCTCCCCTGATTGTTTGATTCCCACGGCGTAGTTAATCTGTTTCATTCAGGATTTCAAATACCGAATCTCACATGTTGATCCACCGCGGCCAATGTAGATGGCTGGTGTACATGACACCGCACACGTACCCCGCTCCCGCCTCGGCATAGGTACGGAGCCATGCGACCTAGCTTGCCCCCTACTAAAAACATTCCGGTTTTCCTAGGGGATTTGCAAGCGCGTTGGCGCCAAGCAACCAGAGCCGTCACGACTAAACTACTCTCTTCAGCCTGAATGTAATATATTGGAGTACATGTGAATTCATGGTGGGCTTATGCCATTTGCATGCTTGCCCGGCGGTGTCCCCCAGGTCTTTAAGGTATAAGAAGGGCCTTGGGTTCCTGATCCAAGTTTTCCCCCTCCCTAGTCCAGTGCATTCAGACAACTTCGATCTTAAGTCCCCGTCCACTCCATTCGCTATACACATTCGTTACTCGCACCAGCACCTCCGCTTTGCAAACCCAAAACAACATCAAAAATGAAGTACTCTTTCGCTCTCCTCACCATCCTCGGTCTTGCCGCAGCCCAGCTTCAGGGTCTCGACCAATTCCCTTCTTGTGGTGTAAGTTTCTCCCCCAGACTGAAGACACCACCCGTAAACAAAGTGCTAATTGTAATTAAACAGCTCTCTTGCTTGACCAGTAACATCCCCGAGAGTGGATGTTCCGTCACCGACTTCAAGTGCTCTTGCTCGAACGAGAAGTTCATCACCAAGGCCTCCTCCTGCATCCAGACGAGTTGCCAGCCTGACGACCAGAAGAGTACGTCACTCATTCATTCGGCCGTGTCAATTCTGCAGGAAACTAACAATGCACCATAGAAGCTCTTGCCGCAGCCAAGACGCTCTGCGCCAGCCAAGGCGTCGACATCAGTCCCCCATCTGATACTACCTCTACCAAGACCACCGCCAAGCCCACTGCTGAGCCTACAACAGCGGAATCCTCTGCGAAATCCACCGAGGAACCCTCTTCTACCTTTGTGCCCTCCGCATCCATACCAGCCGTCTCCTCTAACGGATCCTACACTCCTCCTGTCGAGACCCAGACTCCCGGTAACGCAGCTGGTCGCACCTCCGCTGCCTTGGGCCTTGTCGGCTTGGGAATGTTGGCCGCAATTGCTCTCTAAATGCAAATAGGATGACGAGGATATGAGTGGATGGAAATGGTTTAATGGAAATTGAGGGGGATCTGTATATTAATAATTGGTTTTCATATTTCTTGAACATAATACCCATTTTGTGTTTTGAAGGCTGTAAATTTTTTCGATTCTTTACGGTGGTACGCGCGGCCTTCAGGCAGGTGTTTTTCGTGACGATTGTACTAATTTCTTACAATTGAACTAATGTAGATGATTAGATATTATTCATTGAAATTGAAGATTCTTCTCAATTTCCGCTTCAAAACGTAAATAAAATGACATGATTTCCCATTTGTGCCTTGCGCAGACGCCGCCTGCCCTACCTGCTGCGACTGAGCCACTGATTCCCTCCGCCATACGCGTGCCTACATAAAAACACATCAATAACACGAAATACGATGAGAAATTGCCAGAACCACCAATTTGCTACTTAAACCCCGTTATTAGCAAATTGATACCATAAGAACGAAAAGTTGGATTCTTTTGAGACGAATATTATGCGGTTGATGATCGAACGGTCAAGCGACAATTCCAAATACAGTGTCACAACAGCCCAATGATATTCCGAAACGGTGACAAACAGTTCAAATACGGTACAGGCCGCAAAAGTCCCCTTTTTTCTTACGGTACATGTCAACATACCAGTTCCCTCCACTGGTAATAAGTGCGGAATAGAGTGTGGGTCAGAGATAAATCCAAGTGAAAATTCACACTCTTTACCGCACAGCTGCTGGTAGATCTACAGTCGATCGCGCTGCTATTGGCTAAAATCGGTAAGAATTTTCGAACGTGAATTTCGGATTTGCCCAGCTGGCCAGGGCTCACAGTCCTTAGTAATACGCCTTTTTCTCGTGCTAGACTCCTCCCGCTTGCGCTCGAAAACCAGCCCCAACCGTCTGACAAGCTTACGAGCGACGATAAAATCAGGGAACGAGAGCACCTCCCGCTCGCAAGGTCGCACAAATTTTAATTTTTTAGTCTGGGCACGAGCAAAAATACGCCTAGAGTCCCGGAATACTTAGAGCTCGGTGCGTCAATGTTGGTGTTAATAGTATGTCTTCCGGTGCGAACTGTTGTGTACATACGGGCTTTCCGCAATCATGGTTAATGGGATATATAACTAATAGCTTAGCTTAATTGGCTGAGCACAGTGCTATAAACACTGGTACCGGATGCAGAGGCTTGAAACCTTCCGAGGTTGTTCTTCCTTGCCCGCTTGTTATTCACTCAAACCTAACGAGACCCCGCCGAAACGAATACTTAATGGTGTGGACTTTGCTCGGGAATTATGATGTACTACATCACCTGGGCTAAAGTCACCGCATATACTAGAACTGATAGCTTAGCCTAACTGGCTGGGTAAGGTGCTAGAAACACTAAGTACTGGTGTTGTAAACATTGGATGCGAGTTCGAAACCTCTAGTGTTGTAAACACTAAGGCGCAGGCTCAAAACTTCTGAATCACTCTTCTTTTGGCCAGGCCGTAACTCACCTAATCTTGAATTATGAATGCTATGGACTTTGTTCGGAAGTTATATTCTAGAAGTTTCCATATCCATAGCTTAAGGTAAACGCATAGTATTTTCTTAGCTTAACTGGCCGAGCATGGTGCTAGGCGTTGTAAACGCTGGGTCAGGTTCGAAACCTGCAGTGCTGTAAATGCTCACTTAGGGTTGCAAACCAGAAATCTCCAGAAACACTTTTTACTGTTCTTTGTAGATACTACCAATGCCCACTCATTCTCGGCGAGGTTCTGCAGGACGAATAATACCATGGACTTTGCCCGAAGGCCACGCACCACAAACTTGGCGGAATCAATGCATATACAGCAACTGATCGCCTAACCTAGCGGGTTGAGCATATGCCAGAAACACCAGGTGCGGGTTCGAAACCTGCAGTGCTATAAATACAGGTTTGAAAGCTTTAGACAAGCTCTTCTTTTGCCCTGCCATAACTCACTCAGTCTGCCGAAACGGATAATGGTACCGACTTTGCTTAGAAGTTGGATCACTAAAAACATTATACTACCATGGCTAAATTCACCGCATATATAGTTTAGCTTAATGGGTTGAGAAAACCGGGTACCTGTGCTAAAAACACCTGATGCGGGTTCAAAACCTGCGGTGCTGTAAACACTAAGATCGTAGGCTCAAACCTGCAAGCTACTATTTTGATGTTCTTTTAAAGTGAATGATGCTGTGGGTTTTCTCAGAGACGAACTTGGCATGCAGCGGAACAGGCACAAGAAACAGCTAAGTAACTCTTAAGGGATGGACAGTGTGGGATTGTGTGGGCCAGACCCTGATACCTATAACCAAAACCACATGAAAAAGCCAAGGTTGACCGGGCCTAGGCACAGATCGACACCCTGGGATCATGAGGCGTGGTTCGTTTCAGATTGCCGCACCTCCAGTTATATCTGGGTATCCATATCCAGTCCTCTATCGAGCAGAGCAGTACGTTGTGATTCCAATGCGTATAGTATTTAGATGCTAAAAGGCAGTCTATCCTCTAAACAGCAGACAAACAATTCGTTCTCTACCGAGTGATATCCCATTGTAACGTTAAATCTAGGTACTTACTTTAGCCTACACTTCTTTACGAACCCAAATGAGCACATTTTCTAGAACTACTATAACTTAGTGTTTAATCATAATGCTGTAACGCCAGCCCGAAATTAGACTGGGCACCAAACTCTGGTAATAACTGCAAAAAGGTTTCCACTAACAGCTACGGTCATAGAGTTATGAAAGCGAGGTTATACCGTGCGTTCAGAACTGTTTATCCAAGTTGCGGCCTATAAAGGAGTTTATGTCGCTATTAACATTGAAACAGTTCCGTTTTCAGCGCCCGCATTCAAAACAGCAAACCCTCATAAACACAGTGTAATCCCAGTTCGGTCCAAATTGGATGGCAAGATCAGCAATTGATCCATTGATCAACAGCAACAGCAAACAGGGTGGCAATGTCCACAATTCCAACTTATATTACTCTAGATACTTGTTTTTCAAGTTGTGCCCTATAACGGATTATATGCCGTTATAGACACGAATCCCATCTCTGGCACCGTTTTAGTTTTTGAAGTTTACCAATAACTGCACCAGTTGCCTCACCATTTATTGTAGATGATGCCGCTGGGGTTACATCTCGCTGCTGTCAACTTTGGAGATGTCGACAACACTGGACTGGAGTGGCGGACACTGATGGCCCGTGGTAATTTACTGGCTTTCTTGCGTGCTACATCCCGTTAGGCCGCAGTTTTAATCAATAGAGCGTTTGAAGATTTTGCACGAGATTGCGGGAAGGAAATATGCATGATGAAGAGGAAGAACGATGGTTGTGAGGGAAGGATAAAAGTTGAAACTCAGGAGGCTTCTGGACATACAAACTTCATCTGTCGATAAAATACTCATGTCGCCGAGTGCTAAGTTCGCCACGTGATGTGGCTTTAACGCTGCGTAGTCTCTGTGCCACATCACGTAGCACAGCTTAGAACTCGGCGACATGAGTACTATTCTCCGTAAGTGGGAACTGGGCCAATGTCCTCGTATCAGGATCATGCCTTCCCAGTACATGTGCATATTCCATCCTAACCGCTCTCGTTTTTTCCACCGACAAAAGCCATCTACTAGCTACAGTCCCATCTCGCCGCTTCTTCGGCGACCATCACAACCATTCCTCCAGGTATTCTCTACCATTTCCTCCAAATAGTCAAACATTCATAATATGTAATGAGCACATCCTAGATATGCCTATGCTTTTCTACTCAACCACCATCTCTCAGTCCTCAATAATAGCACATACCAACAAATCCACCAACAGGGACTCTGATCAGTCAGAAGTGGGACGGATCGAATCCCGACTTCACCGCAGCCAAAACATCAGCACGAACTCTATGACTGAGAAATGTTTTGCTGATGGTCTCGCTCAGAAATTACCTCTCACCACCACTATCTCGCTTGATAAAAGAATGGGTCTAATTCTCAGGCGTATGGGCAGTGTAATTGAGTACCTGTTACAGAGGTAGCAGAGTGGAGTTTTGTTCGAATTTCCTTCTCTTAGGATCCTTGACCCAACACTTCATTCTTTGTAGCTGTCCTCTTCTCTCCTTGCTAATATGTAGATGGCGGTTTCATCCCAGTGTTGCTTAACACGCTTGCCATTTTCTGGATCTGTGTTTCTGTTCGTTACTCGGGGTTTCCAGCCGTATATTTTCTCAGACCACTATCTTCTACCAGTTTACTTTAAAATTGGGAAAGCCAGCAAGAAATTGATGGATACCACAGTAGATCGGAAGTGACTACGGACGAAGTGGAGAAAAAAACTCAGTGCTTGGAGCACCTCTAGCATGTTATTTAGGAATGCGATGCCTGATGATAGACGTGCTCTTGGAAATTCTCCAACGACATGGTACAGACTATGACACTGTTATCCTAGTCTCCAGTGCAGCAGATATAGTTGGAGTTTGTGAGGACGAACAACGTCAAGACGACAGGTTTTCAATGCCCCAAAGAGACTGCACAAGGTGTACGGCTCTGAAGCTCGAATTTTTTTAGAACAGCTACTGATTAAAAAACTCTTGAGTATGTTTCAGCAACCTTCAGCATTATCTTCTATTCAATTCCGGTTCGACCGGGCTGCGGGACAGCGGGGCTCTGATATTAGACATCTACACTAACCTTTCTAAAATGTGGACCTGAAGAAACTTTGAGTTGCTATAAAACAGATGAAAAGCGATATCAGATATTCGGTCATGTGGGAAGTTGTTTGCATGTGCTATAGCTGTTCGTAAATCCGATCACCTCCAAGCAGTTGGCAACATCCGCACTACCGCATCAGCAGAGATCCTCTCTTTGGGCTCAAGCCTCAACATCATGCGCAACATTTCTTCAAACTCGGCTATCACTCCGGGCTCTAGCGATTTAGGGAGGAGCTGCACACGCCCCTTCAAGTCGAGTGCCATCGTCCGCTCACCCTCAGTAAATGTGCCGTCTTCAGCAAAATTATCCAACCGCTCATCGCACTTGCTCCACCACTTGATCCGGAAACTTGCCGCACGTAAATACCATCTCCATCAACACCATGTTTCGGCCCTGGTCATATGATGGAAACAACATGCCCCCGTGCAGAATCTGATACATCACGCAGGCGAGGGCCCATATATCCGATGCAGGGCCAACGAGATCCTGAAACTGGATCTCCGACGCGGCAAACCAAATGGGAGTATTGAGGGATATAGCTGAAGCCACGCCCGTTGAGAGGAACGCTTCTCCAAAATCAACAATTTTAATACTAGCATCAGCCGTCAGGCAGATTGAGAGTAGAGCTTAAACTGCGTACTTTTGACATGAGTGACTTTCTGTTGCGACGGGTGACTTTAACTTTATATGGTTCACCGAGGCTCTCGTGGACTTCTTCGTCGGACCAGAAGGCCATTCCGGGTATCCGAAACAAAATGTTGTTATGATGAAGGTCTGCAGATTAGATGTTAGGACTTTGCCAATTTTAATGGTAATTACGTGCCTCCATGAACAATACCGCACTCGTGTAAATAGGCCACTCCTACAGCTACCTGTGCCGCCAACCTGCGAGAGATGTCTGAAAGCAGTTGCCAACCGTCGGTATACTCCAGCACCGTAGAAACACTCGGTCCAAGGGGTTCGCTAATGATGCAAGTGTGAGTGCCGTTTGGGCCCTGAATTTTAAATTCATCCAGCATCTCCAAAATGAACTCATTACCCGGATGGACCTTGCGCCCCAACAAAGAGAACTAGCCTCCTTTCGACGTCAGATCAAGGTGGTGCAGAACTTGACGCTCTGATCTATTCCTATGGTAATCGGCGGTGGTGATCTTGAGTGATGAATATTGGCTCCGTTGCTCGTCCTTTACAAGCCAGACTGTCGAGTAGGAACCGTATCCGAGTTTGTTCACAATCCGATAGCGGTCGTGGAACTGGTCGCCGATATGACTGGGGTGAAACTCACCTTCACAATACTGCTCAAGGTTCTCGACGTCTTCCACTGAGGTATAGGTAGGCGCTATAGGTTTGTCGGTCATTGTGCATCGATATAGCTATATAGTCGCGGCCGTTGGAGTTAAGTTTGGGAATCCCACTTAAAGTTGGGTAGCCGCAGAGCCGCCAGCACCGTGACATCTGGAATTCCCGCTAGCGCTGCAGTGTAAGAGTGGAAACATCCCACTTCCCTGCCACTTCGGTACTGTCATCTGATGGATGGGTTTCCCTGACATCAGACGTCGAGAAAGTACCGTACTTTGGAGGTCAAATTGGTTTTGGCATCTACTTCGAGGGAGATAGTTACTCACAAAACTGCCCCCCAAGTCACTTCAAAACTCTTTTGATCATGACCTCCTAATTATAATAACCAATTAAGCTACTGTACTCAAGTATATAAGTAGAATTCCGTGAATAATGTATGCGGCTTTTTTAAAAGTTAAAGGATAACGGGAAACCTAGTATAAAAACGACTAAACCTCACAATTCTACTTACTATAGACTTTAGAATTGACGATCTAGATATTTATCACCTCGATTGACCGGTCTGAGTTGCAAAATTATCAACAAAGTAACGAATATACTCCGTGCGCGGCTTATTCCCAACTGCGGCTTATTTATGGGTTTTTATGGGTACTAAGTCATCAGAGTCAGAGGAAGTGACGAATAGGGCTACCCGGGTTACTCAGAGCAGGTGGTCAAAAAGTCCTGGCACAACTTGGGTACCGTACAATCCCATACATAGTCCGCACCTTTGAATAGTTATAGCCCGCAGACAACTAACAAAGATCGTAAATCTACCCGAGAAGCATATAGTTAGAGTCACCCTCCTAGGTGCCGACCAGGTTCACTTTCTTATGACAAAGTAACCCTAATTCCTAATCGACTCGACCTTTGAATAGTCCACGCAAACTATACAAGGGATTCTACAGTACCTAAGTTTATGTTCCCGCAAGTGCCAGAACTTTTTGACCGTGATTAGATAGCAGATAGATCCGAGTTAGGATTGAGCCCCAACCATACTGCCCTAGTATATACAGTCCTCAGTCCGAACCTCCTAGAGACATCATCCGTTTCTTATTCAAGGTCTTGAGTGACATCTCGTGACCTGGACGCTGCTTCCACTATTCCAACCTCCTTCTCCGCCTCCGCACAGTGGAATCCACTCGGAGTGTCATCTGAATGAAAGCGAACAAGCTGAGAGTTATGAGAACTCTACAACCTCCTTTTACCTGTATCGAATCACTATAAACCATCACTACTGGCAGACCCACCGGAACACGCCCTCAAACCTAAATAAACCAAATCCATTCTCCATCCTCTATCTAGCATTCTAATTTGCCTCTATCTATCTTTTATGTATGTACGCAGCTAACCACAGTTCTTCGCGGCCAGTGGAATCCCTGTGCGCTGATCAAAAACCCCAAAAAGCACCAGAACACCAAACCCCGAGCCTCCCACACAAACGCAAAGGAAGCAGCTAGCGATAGTCTTTTCCCTCCCCCCTCCCCTCTTCCTGTTGAGAGCAAAAGAGAAAGAATGAAGAAGCTCAATTGTCTATTGATACAAGAGAAGGAAAACACTAAACTTATATACAGAGAAGAGACCATACTCGGCGAAGCCGAGTATCACAACCGGAGCCCAAAGCCGAGTACCAGTGCCGGGGCTAGGCCTCCTCCTCGGCATGGGGGCAGGCGAGGCCCATGGGGGCTACAAGCCACCGCCCTGATGCCCGCAGCCTTAGGCCGATGGGGGCTGTAAGCCCCCGAACGCCACCGAAGCCACCAGGCCAAATCTCATGCCAACACTTCCGCCCCATCTACTCCCCCACAACCCCCCTCCTCAACCCCTCAAGCGCCTCCTCATAAGCCCCAGGACTATGATCCCCAAAACACCCGCGCCCAAACCTAACCTCCCCAAACATACCCTGCACATCCTCCACCACCCACGCCCTCACCCGTTTCTTCCCCTTCACGCCCCCCTCACCCTGAACCTTCCACACTTCGCCGGGGGGCACCAATTTCTCCGCCCTCATCCCCGCCCTGAGCGTCTTCAACACAGCAACCTCCCAATTCCACTCCTCCTCACTCCTTCTTGGCGCCCCAAACATCCCGCGGAGGAACCTCCGACGCACCTCCCCCAACACCCCGTCTGTGTCCTCGCGGAAGCTCAGCGCGACGGAATGGAAATCACGTACGACGCCGATAGAGAGGCTGGGGACTACGTCATTCCCGTTTACGACTGTTGTCACCAGGCCACGAGTAGCTTTTCGGAGGGGTTCGCAAACGATTGCAGGAGAGCCGAAGGCGTAGCAGTGGACGGGTCGGTCCTTTGGGAGGTCGGTGTGGGACGTTGTGAATGCGCCGTCGTGTGGGGAGGAGATAAGGATACTTACTAGAGCTGCGACGCCGCCGCCGAGGGAGTGGCCGGTGAGGACAAGGCCGTAGGACGGGTAGGCGGTTAGCGCGGTTGCGAGGTTGGTGAGGAGGCGGGAGCGGAGGAGAAGTGTGGCCGAGTTGAACATGCCCTTGTGGACGCGGTAGGAGTGGCCGCGGAGACTGATGCTCGTGTATTCGCATGTTAAATCGATTAGGGCGTCCTCGAGTCCTAAGGTTCCACGGCAGGTGACAACCACGGCGGCGGCCTCATGGTCGACACATACAAAGTGCACCAGCGGACGGCCGGTGCCGGTGTGGCCAGCAGAATCGAAGCCTCCGGAGGGATCGTAGTGCGAGGAGAGGAGGATGGTGTCGACTGGAAGGCTTGTGTGGAAACTGAACGCTAGGTGTTCCAGGTGGTGCTCGCGTTCCGCCGGGGGGACAGGAAGGAACTGGCTCCCTAGGAGGAAGCGCATAAACCGTGCCCCGTAGCTGGCAGCAGAGAAACGGATGTATTTTCGGAGATTGTGGAGAAGGTGGAACGCGGTTGGGTAATATGGTCCAGGATCTTCAGACGTCGGAGGTGTATACGACAGGAGTTGTAAAGATGTTGTTGAATGAGATGTATGCAGCGTATAGATCGAAGGGACGTAATTGCTTTTTCCAGTGTGATGATCGCCATCGTAGGATGTAAGAGACAGAGTGCTGGAAGAGCGGGCGAGGGGAACGTCTCGGCGTAGGGAATACGGGGAAGAGTGAAGGTTTGACGGGTTATGGTATCCGTCCTGCAGGCTTGCCGACACAGTTGAGGAAAAGGATTCCCGGCGGAAGGAAGTCCTCGGACTATGTCCCGGTGAGGTGGGTCTACTGGAAGTAATTGATGCTCTTCGAGTGCGGGGTACCTTGGACGGTGACACCTGGAGGCCCATGGAGTTGGACATCGACGATGCCCGTTGCGGAACGGCTAGGTTATGTTGCGTTTCGCTACCCCGTGAGTTTAAAGATGCATGTTTATTGTCCTTGCTGCTAGTGCTGAACGTAATAGAAGGTAACAGCGCCCTTCGCAACGAACTTTTCATATCCTTAGTTGCATTCTTTGTTCTTTCCGGTTCCCGTTCTTTCTCCTTCTTCTTGTCCGATGAAGAAGTAGATGTTATCGCTCTCTTCTTCGGTTGATTTGCGGCCGCAGCAGGCCGAGGAAGAGCAGATCTCCCCTCAGGAGGAGAGGTAATCCTCGTCTTTTTCGGGACAGGAGGAGGGCGATCTATGTCGGATCCCGGCGGTCGTGAATCCATCGCTTTCAAACCTCTCCGCTTACGCCTCTCATGCCTCTCCGAAGACTCTATCTGTCTAGCAGGTATAGCTGGTGGTGTTGGTGGTGCGTCCTGCCTTTCATTCCTAGATTCCTCAATCTCAAATACACACGGCTCTTCCTCCACCATCTGCTCACCCTCACCAGCTACCTCCACCTCGTCGCCATCCACCCTCTTCAGCCGCTTGCTCTGCTCACTCCTAGTAACCGTCTCATAAACAATCGTATACCTCTGCCTCCCATCGTGATGCGAGCTCTCACTCAGCACCACGGCCCCAGGCGGCGGTGTAAAATCCGGCGGACTAGTTCCGACAACATCAATAGTTGTTGTGCTCGTAGTAGTTGACGTAGTAGAAACCGAGATCAATGCATTCGGCGGAAACTTCTCGAACAGCACTGACGGCATCAAATTATTATCCTTAATCGTATCCACCACCAGACCTCCCGCTTTATTGTCGTTGTCCTCGCGCTCTACTGTAGCAGTAGCCTTTGCCACCGCCGCCGCATCCACAACAACATCCCACATCAACCGTCCCAACTCCTCCTCGATATGCTGGCGAGTACGATACTGTAGGATCGCAAAGCACGTCAACCCGGCAACAATATCCTTGATCCCGACCTCGCCATCGTGTTCAGACGAATCCTTAAACTCTTCTCGCACAAGCTTAACAATCTCATTTATCGCGCGCGACGTCTCTGTGGATCCAAAGATCGAGTCGAGAGTTAACACGGATGTTTCCGCGATGCCGGAGATGCTAGAAAGCGTGGTCTGGCCGAGTTCGAACGCGGTGGAGATGATCAGCTCGGTGAGAGAGATGGAGGTGTTGAAGGCTGTCATCTAACAGTGGCGCAGCTACCCGTTAGCTGCTGTGTCGGGTACCCGCGCGAGAAAGCTTACTCCCTTAGAAGCCCAGCCCTCCAGCTCTGCAGCCTCCCGTCCGCACCGCACGACTACACCGTGGCTTCCACGCCGGACGATCCCTTCAACGGCGGCGCGCGAGATCTCCAGCGACGCTAGTGTCCCCGTGCGGGCTGTGTCCAGGAGCGTAGCCCCAACGATGACACCCAGGCGGATGGAGACGCTTGTGGATTTTGACAGCAGGGAGACGATGGAAGCAACCGAGGCCGGGAGCAGGGTTGCCCCTGTGGCGGCAGTCAGGGTTGACACCTGGGAGGCTTCCAGGGTGAGGGCGGTGGCAGCGACATCGAGAGCTCGGGAGGACGGCATAAAGTTGCCAGATATAGTAATACGGTACGACGTAGGCTGTCTCGATGTGTCTATTCTTTCGGCTTCCGTTGTAGCCTCGTTGTGATGAAGACGAGCCGGTTCCTGAGATGACGAAAAAACTCAAAACTTGCGAACATCACGCATGTGCTGTCCTGGGGAACACGTGCTATTCATTGCCATGTGAGCTAAAGTGGAATTGTCCAAATTTAGCGTACCCCATCATGCAGCCCTAACCCCCTTCCCTCCTCCGACAACGACTCTTCTTGCCGCCTCCCTCCCGCTGTCTTCCCCTTCGTCCTCTGCCCTATTCCATCGCCGGCCCAGCCACCCCCCTTGTGTCATCTCCCTGCTAATCGATCAAACGGGCATACCAAGCCTCGGGCCGTCTCACTTGTACCGACTCTGATACGCGCCAAAGTTTACATTTTCTTCGCCACCAACAAAATCCGAGTAGCCGCACCATTCTATGGCGGCAATACAGAGCATCCAACTCGCGCTGCGCCGCCAAGTGGCCAAGTGGAACCGTATAAGCGTATCTACAAGCACTCGTCTGACTTGGCGGTATCCACTCATCTTGTTCTACATTCAGAGACTATGTAATTGGGTAGTACGCTGGTGAACACATGCAGTTGTCTACCGGACGTCGGGGTTGGTGTCTCGGCCGCGCCTGCAACATCAACTCCTGATGAGGCCACCAACAAAGATATAATACGCCACCAGTAGCCCGAT
>Ga0307512_10002408_pt1 | contig 23781 bp, 22 predicted proteins | sample 14_EM_MG_FD_200267 | JGI IMG/M metagenome (GOLD analysis project Ga0307512, IMG submission 200267) | Populus trichocarpa ectomycorrhiza microbial communities from riparian zone in the Pacific Northwest, United States - 14_EM | ecosystem: Host-associated > Plants > Roots > Unclassified | place...
ACTGTTCAAATCGTCCCTCCTAAGACCCCCCACCTCTGCCTTTCCCTCTTCAAAGCAATAAGACACGTAGAAACCACCAACGCCCTATCCACGCCCCGAGCATCAAAGAGCAGTGTCCCCTCCGTCGACCCCACCCCGCGTTTAACCACCCCCTCAGCCCAAGCCCGCAGCTCTGCCGGAAAGAAGGAGCTGCTTACAGTTAGATAAAACACGGCAACTATGTACCGCCCGATGCCGCTCGCCTGTTTCTCGAGTACTAGTTCGCGGGAATTCACGAATCGCCATCGATATCTATGCTATGTCAGTGACCGTGGAAAGAGAGCGGGAGGAAGAGGGAGTACCTTGCGCCCCGCCACTTGAACTCTTGGCTCCGCGGATCATAGTCCCCTGTCCATACTGCGACCTCCGCGGAATCCTGCAGTTGTACCGCGACGGGCTTCCACAGGCCCCACGGCACCTCCCAGCGAGCCACCACCCGTCCTTCATCCTCAACATCCTTCAACACCATCCCATCCAGCGCTAGCGTCGCCGATATCCCCAACTCAGCTACTTCCTTCTCCTTGCCCCCTTTCCCCGGCTTTCCCCGGCCCCGTAAACGTTTCAGGATACTCCGTACCTCGCGCTTAAATAATTTACGGTCATTGTAGGGGTCGCTTGCGGTCTTGCGGTCGCGCAGGAGTGGGGTGAGGTCGTATATTGGGATTGAAGAGGGGAGTAGACCGCCGTGGGAAGGGATGTGGTATGTTTTTGTTGGGTTGAAGGTGGAGAGGACGCGGCCGGGTGTTGCAGGGGAGGAGGATGAGGCGGAGGAGGATGAGGATGGTATGCACGACGGGGTTGTTTTTGAATTTGTCCGGGTGGGTTGGGAGGGGAGGGAGGAGGGTGCCGTCTCGATGGACGACGATCGCGTGGAGGCAATGGAGGATATTGAGGGGCGGAAGAGGTTCATGATGATGTTGGTGTTGGTGATGGGGGTTGTTGGAAAAAAGTTGACTGGGCCCGGTAATATAGGCTGGGTGCTTATCCCGCTAAATAGACGAACAATCGGTTATCAATAGGTTGGTGCAGGGTCTGTTCGTGTGATTCGTCGATGCGGCCGCGAGCAAGCCCAATAGAGGTGGGACATACGGCGCCAATCAATTCCACGGCCGTTGGAAAGACTGGAGAGATGGGGGTATGTGCGGTGATGAGAGCTAGACAGCGGATTTTTTTGTCATTGCCGTCATCCGTTTTTTGCGTGGGAGACGCGGGTGACGTATCTCCGCTAGTCAGCCACACCCGTTTTGGCGGTCAGTTCGTTAGCAGCTGCTGATAAGTTGCCCTTTCTCCCCGAGATCCCTGTAGAGTTGATATGCAGGCAACTGTGTCTGGCAATATCTCGAAGCTTAAGCTGTGCGATATCGATAGGGAGGGAGGAGCGAGCGATTCTGAAGCAACGAGGGATCCGGATGGATTGGACGGGAATCCAGCGGCAATATGTGCAGCGGACAGCCATCAGTTCTGTCACTGCGTAAGTATGGGCTAGCGAAATGGGATAGACGGTGTAGATCGCAAAAGTCTCGGCCTGGTTTGGAAATGTTTCGTGGGTTTTGCGGGTTTTGCGGGGAAAGACGGAAATCTGCGTTGCACTTCCGCCCATCCATCTCATCCGCTCTTTCGCATCAACTTGCCCCACCAGTTCGTTGTCTTTTTTCGTTCACAACACAAAACGCTTTGTAGCTGCTGCTGCTGCTAACAGAAGCAGGCGACGTGGTGCCATCGGGAGGCTGCAGCAAAGTGGGCTGAGGTTAATTCGCGAAGCCGGGTACAAAGAATGGTAGGTGGTACCTGTCCTCTGCTGCGTATGGATATGGGCCAGGCTCGATCAGGTTTCAGCAAGCCGGTGATCGCTTCTGAATTGGTGTAGTGGCTGGAGCGCACTCACGCTATATGAGGCTCAAACAACGTGGTGACCTTGAACAGTGGGGTATTAGCCGAGCGACAGTTTTGATTGCGCGCCCAAACTGCCATCAATAGTTCGCCCTGGAAACGCAGGGCAGCAGGATTTGATGGAAATCATATCCTGAATTAAAATGCTAATATATTGTTTGCAAATTGCGATAGATCATCGCGAGGGTCTGGAACGAGATCTACCGGATGCTGCTCTGCCGAAACCTTTATCGCTCCGCCATTGCTATACAATTGGCCAGCATTGGAACAGCACGTGGTTGCTAGTCTACTTCTGCAGTCAAATCCCCACAGCCTCGTATGTAGACAAAAGATGTAATGCCCAAACATCCCTTCCGAATGGCAGATGCGCATTGCACACATCGCTGGCCCGACTTGCTCACAGGCCACGCCAAGCCGCCTCACCAGCCACGAGTACGGGGCATGATTCATGAACTCAAGCAACTCTGGACGTCAAGATTCACATAGCTCCGTCAGATCGGTTATATCGGCTAGCGTGACTAGATATCTTACTGGGGGCTGAAAGAAGAGAGGCTTGTCTTCCGGTAGCTTAGTACAGCATGGTGAATTATATGACATACCTACGACGCACACCGACAGCTTCACCATGCTCTCGTCAGGTTGCGGCGGATCCTACGTGCTGACGGCCATATATCTCCGGGATTGCTGCAAGACTTCTAACTGATACGAATAGATTCGTCTAGAGGGCAGCCACATACGTAGTACCCGCTCACACCCCGACAGCTGGTTCCGCTGGTAAGAAAAAGCCACCGATCCAAAATCCCTTCTGGAACAGGTGCGTATTCAGTCAGCGATGGGTATAGGAATTAAAGCGTACAGGACCATCCTGTTCGCGTCGATCCAAAATCGGTCAACGCTCTGCTCAATGAGATACGTACCCAACCAGTATTTAGTGTGAACTTGGTGCAATGTCACAGTAGGCCGAACAGACAACCGCGCTTCATCCGCGGCAAAAGTCTTGGATGGTTAGCCATAGTACAAGTAGGATGGATGGACATACGCAAGAGTTTCAGGTTCCACACTTCGTGGGTGATATTCTATGACACTACTCACCCGATCGCGACTTCCATCCGAAATAACCATCCGACCGCCTAGAAAATAGAAAGTCCAAGCGACAGTCTGGTGCAGCCGGTCATACATTATGCGCAGCGTGGGGTAGGAGCATATGCACAATATACTTCCAGAACACTGTACGTCTCCAATGGTGTCCGAATTTTGGATGTGATAGGGCTGGAATCCGGAATTAAAAATAAGACTTGTCGGATAGCTTGGTCCTAAAATCAGTGTGGGTCGCATGAAGAACGATTGATGGATCACTTCGGATAAAAGCAATTAACCAATATGCTAAAGCGTACGTTTATAGCCAATACACAGAGATGGAGAACGTTTGTACCACTACCGCAGTGAACCATATGCATACCACCACTAGCACAGCTGCTTTTGGTTTGCCCATTCCAAATGCAGAGATATACAGGCGGGTGACAAACGAATTGTGATGATGGTCGGCGATTCTCAGATATCGATATCGATATCCCCTCCATCTCCCCCGCGCGCGTGAACATGAACTTGACGCATCTCTGGAGTTTTGCCTAATCGTTCCGCTCTTAACGCTGGAGGTATTCGACTTCCAAGTGGCGCGTGTACTGCAATCAGGTCAATAGATAATACTTCTCGTAAGTAATTGAACGCGCAATTATCTGAAGATGGATTTTGGGAATCTCCCTTGGCTGATGACGCCTTCATAACAAAACAGAGGCAAACACGTACGCTTCGACCAGATCTGCCGACGAAGCCGAAGCCGCCGCCTACGACATACGAACTGCAGGTTCATCCCATCCCGTCTCCGTCCCGGCTTTCCCTCCTTCATCCGATCCCGCAGTAATCCATGCATTCTCCCTAGATCGATATCACCCATACGCCTAGTCAACATCTGATCTATCGTCAGCCCAACTCACTTCACGTCACATCTGCAGACGTACACTTATCTGAAGATCAATGTGCAAACTTCCCTTGGACCGCTCGCCTTTATCCAAAACAGACGCAAATAATCCTATTCGACCAGATCTACCAGCGGAAACCTGAATCCGCAGTCTACGACAAACGAGCTGCAGGTTCGTCCCATACTGACTCCATCCAGGCTTTCCCCCGTTCCACTCCTACGACCGATCCCTCAACCCATGCTTTCTCTCCAGAGCATGGCTCGTATGCCTGATGAAGTATCTATTCCACCGTAAGCCCAATCCGCTTCATATCGCATTTGCCGCATTACTTACAGGAACGACAGATCAGCACCAATACTAAGCTTTTGACCGCTATTAATTATTTCGGTTCTACGATACCAGAGCAGGCTTGTGGCTTGTGGTGCCGAATGATGGGCGGCAGGGGCGGTATTGAAGAAAGTGTAGTCGAAGCTGGGATAGACCTTGCACTCGACACGGGTATGGCGACGGCAGTAGTACCGCCCTCCGACGTGGCCGTCAACGAAAGCAGCGGATGGTATTGAGTGGCTAGACGGTGCGATCATCCGAGATATGAGTTTTTCTTCTGAGGGATATTGTGGGTAAGTCTCTGGACTTCTTAAGACTCCGTGGTTGATATTGATGAAGATACAGTAGCGCAATTTGGTCTCTTTCTTGCCGCGAACAGCGTGATGCGTTCTGCAAACGCATCGAAGAGATCTCCCGAGAAATTCTTAAGTCTAATCTCATCTCGTTCCGTGGTTAACACTACGACTGAGCGAGTTTATCCGATATCCAGATCTAGGCTCATGCAGAGACTCCCGAATCCCCGACTTCCTAACACATATGTTCGCTTTCCTGTGGGAAGTCTTTACAAACGCACAGCTGAGTACCTCATCGCTGATAGTGATTTCTGTAACCGCGTAGCTTCCTCCTCTGGTTTGTATTGGTTTCCCGGTTCCCACTAACCTTCTTGGTCAACGGCGTTGTGGATGTATCTTTCTGCACCGGGTAGAGATATCAATGGAATAGAGTTTACTATCATTCGCAGTATGGGCATTGGATAAGGATTTAGCAGTCTCTTCGTTCATATTTCCAGCGTTTCTTTAAACTTGACTGCAGCATCATATTCAAATCTGCGTGAATCGTAGACCCTATGACTCTTTCGCGGTGCAACTATCGACGGCCCGCACATTAGGTAGTTGGTCGTACAGGTGCGCGCTTAACACCCAGCATCTCGGTGTAGAAGAACATGGCGCCAAAAGCGGTTGAATGAAGGCGGTGCCTTGATCGTTGGAATAGAGTTGTCTAATGCACCTTCGTCGTAAGAGTTCTGTTAGAGATACGAGTACGAACTTCGTAAGAGTTTACGCAAGGTGGACGAGCGCGCTTCGGAAAGGATGAACTCGATTGCTATGATTGGAAGCAGCGGCGGCGATTTGGAAGGAGAGGAGAAAGGTTGCTGACAGAGCTAGAGTTGAAGATGCGGCGCAAGCGGAATTCGGGGCGCGATGTTGGTTTTGAAGAATATCAAGGGAGGAGGCAGGTATTGTTGAGCTCGCCGAATTGTGAAGCTGTAGTAGAACAGAGAGTGGCTAACGGTAGAGGCAGGGAAGAGAAAGACTGGGGAATCTTTCGTTCGGACTGAAGGCGCCGAAATCAGCGAGCCCTGATGGATGCCGGGTTATGGGATTCGTTCCTAGAGCAGATTTGTTTGGATCAATGGTCTGGATGAGCTACCTTCATGATCAGCTTAGACTTAATTCTCGGCGGTGGCGTGTAGCCTCGGTGTATTACACTCCGAGACTAGGTAGTGTGAGCGTCGATTTTCACTGTGTCTGTGTCGGTTTGGTGGCCAGTGGGTTTCTTCGTTGGCACTGCTTGTGTGCCATGATGCATATATCGCGCTATACATTATGCTAAGACACAATTACGGCGGGCAGGAGCCTCAATTTCATAAGAAACACATACCATTCGATATTCGATATCCATGGTCATCTGCAGCGCTCAGAAACAAAGAGAAAGACAATTGCAAATGGCAGATAAACATGTAAAAATGTGCAACAAAGAATAGAGACACGATAAAATACTTCGAAATATTTCGATCGATTGACGTCTAGCTTTACTTGTCCTTCATTATCATCGCCCAGCTTGAGCTCATACATCTAACTAAATATCCAAAAAGTGTTAACTTGAATCACCACATGGCCCAATGCAACAAAATCAAAACACATCTGGGTCTATTTGGTTTGTACACAGCCTCCAAATTTGAAATATTCGCCCCAAGCCTGGATTCACCAACCAATCTATGCTACAGATCCTCTATCGATATCATCAATCAACATAGCGCCCTCCGTTACCGACCCAAACGGCAAGCCCCATCACCACCCAGACAACTAGCGTGACCGTGGATAATCACAAGTAGCTTATACCATGGCCGTGGGACCTGAAATGAAGAGCATATGTGCATCGGCAGGGTATTGCTGAGCGGATCTTTCCGGTACCTTGCACACAGTAAAGGGACCCTCCATGATGTATTCATCTAAGCTCTGTCGCCTTCTCCATTTCAATAGTTCTTGAGCATTTCTACTTTGCCATCTTGCTGCATTAACAATTGCGGTGAAAATATGATAAGACGGATCCAAAGGGATCCAAGGTTTGAGATCTGTGTTGCGCCCTGTGGTTCTCTTACTGCGGAGTCGATCGGTTAAGCATAACATATTTCAGGGGTTTTAGCCATTCCTGTTCTGGAATAGTCCGTTGTGAATCTGGGCAATTTGCATGATTTGGGCCTCCCATGGTAAATGGTTTTTTTAAAGCCCTCCTTACAGATGGCCCCTTTACAGGCGACATTCTTGAAGTGCCCGATCCCTTGAAAAATGGCTTTTTTCTTTTAATCCCTCGCAGATTATCAGACGGTGCGGTGTGTATCTATCTAAAATCAGTTAGCCATGGGAACGGGTGGGGGAGAGAGGGGAATATACCAGGTGCACTTGCAAACAGGAATTCTACCATCCACACCATCCTCTGCTTCGAACCATCGAACAGGTACCAAGAATCAGACTCCCAAGCATGAGCTTCTCTCCACAGAACATCGACATCGAGAAGGCTTTTATTTCCCGTGCCCTTTCAATGCCCACTGTTCACCAACTGCCCCAATCCATGGGCAGCCAATAATTTTTTTAATTTTGTGTCGATGTTGCAATTGCAGGTTATAACAGCGGGAAACCACCCAATTATGAGAACGACTCTGCAAGATTGTCATGGTAGTCCATCGAGGTCCCTTCAACGATTTCGACCCTCATCAGGCCCGCGTCAACAATTAAAACGATATATAGCAAAACGCTACGAGTATCAAATTCAGCTTTGTTGCTGGCTAGCGCACTAGATTCTTGTTAGTTATGAGCGGAAACCGGGTGGAATAGGGAAATACCTGTGAGAGATTGAAGGAGTGGGATGGGGACAATACGTCCCAAGCCCCGACTTCAGAATTGAGGATATATTTGCGGGAATTCAGGGAGGTTCTTGTGGACTTGCATATTCACTTGAACGTCGCAATATGTGTATATACCCCCCGGAATGAATGAGGGGGGAGAGATGAAAGAGGGGTATGGTGAAAGGAAATTTTGACATACGGAAATGTACGGAAATATAGGATGTAGGATGATAGTTTTCAGGCCCCATAAATCCATCTTTCCTGTCGAGATACATCTTGACAAGTGAAGTTCATCCATGGTTTGAGCCATGATCAAGCTTCATCGAATCGATAATGTCAGTTAGACCAGAGAGTAGTGTTGAGCAGAGTTGCACCGCGTGCACCCCCACACCCCTTCATTGGAACTGTGTAGGTGTATTCTAGTTTGGACGCTTGCATGCCTTCTACGGGGAAGGGTGGTGTATTGTAGCATTCTCACGTATTTGTTTCTTCTATTTTGATAAGTCAGTTTTACCACGTATGCGGTTCAAGATGCTGATCCGAATAATTACCGTCTCTCGCACGACTGGTTTCCCTTTTACCGGCAACAGGTATTATTGGAACTAGAAACCGAAACCGCAGCAAGTGCGGCTCTCACAATTGATCTTGCTCCCGAGAAGGCTTTAGGATGTCTTGGTCTGTATTACGCTCGGAATGTAAGAGCACAGTGATTATCGTCTGGTATATAATGTGATCCTTCCCTGGAAGAGGATATGGAACCTGCAATGTTCTCTAATGCAAAGGTAAGCAAGCAGGCTAATCGATTAAGAAATTTGTAGATGGGGCTTACATGATTGCATCTAGAACGGCCCATTTAAATTCTTCCAACGTTGACGTGCTCAAACAGCTTTAATTCCATCTTTCTTTAGTTTCTTGGAAGGGAGTGATGAAATTCATAGTCATCGTGTGGATGGGTTATCTAAGAATTCCATTTCAATTTGCTATCAGTATGCTTATGCAGAACGTGAGGTCATTACCACAGATCTCACGGCCCGCAATGCTGTTTCCCACCCCCAAGTGGGGCGGACAGGGAGGTCTTGGATGTAACCAATTTTGTGTTACCCACGGATGGTAGTTTTAGCAGGACAGTGATTAGGGATTGCATATTGTGGTGGTGGTGGATGAAATAGTATGAGGCCTCATCACCAGATGTCTCATCACCAGATGCCTCTTCATCAGAGGCCTCGTCATTAGCAGCAACTTCAAGAATTTGTGGCCACCAAAGGCTTTCGATACTCAAAGGGTACAGGCCATTTTTGTGGGGTAGTGAGCCACCAAAGGCCTCCAATGTTCAGTAGATACAGTCCGTTTTTGTTCATAAAGTGGACTGGTCGAAGACCCTTCATATGTTCTCCATATTGAAGTTTCTCGGCCTAATGTATCCTCGATAATCCTTCTTCTTGTTACAGACTCGAAGATATGTCACATGCCACAACGCTAAGGAGAACATCGTCAATGATGACAATCGTTTAGACGAGTTCAGGGTCAAGGAAGATACCTACGTTGTCTGCTCCAGAATCAGCACATACAATATACACTCTCTCGTTGCCCAAAGTTCCAATTGGTATGTACGTACCAATGCAGGATTTTCATTCGAAAGTAGTCCCGGCCAGCCGGACGAGTTTATAGCAGCCTGCAGATTAGACCGACCAGCTGATGAAGATGGATTTGGTGGTGATAAATTGGTGGAATTGTGAGAGGAGGAAAAATATGAAGTCGAAAAGAGGAAGAAAGTTGAGTTGTGAGAGGTATGGGTGTGGTAAGTGATTGTGTGTGTCGCCCTGCCTTGAGTTTGGGAGAGGCTGAGTGATGGGCGGAGGAACAAAAAAGCACTTACATGGGAAGCCTCCGAAGTCAGGATTCGGTTCATGCTCATAAGTACATAGAGTTGCTCTCGTCCTCAGTCAGTGTTCCCAAGCGGTCAGATTGACTGCCCGTCATCTATAGATCCATAGTCCAGCCAGGACCGGTCGCCTCTGAGAAAGCCGCCCTTGGCATAGACCGGCCCGGTCAATGCTTAAAAAGCCTGGGTACTTTATGGGGGGTTTGATTAAATAGGTAAGCATGACATGAACCTCACATGGGGCTATCATCTTTGACAACCTAGTTTGACATGTTTTCCTCACTCCTAGGCTGTTAGGTATTTTCAGCTATCACAGTTGTTGACCTTGCAGTCCACTGCAAGCCTTACAGGTGAATTTAAGTGACAGCCTAATGACCTTCATGTCAGCCTGTCAGGTTTGTCAGATTGTCAAGAGATGGCCGTTGCGGCAGCCATCGCCGTAGCAGCCATCACCGTAACAGCTATCGCCGCAGCAGACTCTGCTGTTGACAACTACCACTCTCATCACCATCACCATCACCATCACCATTACCATCACCATCACCATCATAATAATCACCACCACATACAGCAGCTGTATACCTCGTACCTACATACACACATAAAAATTATGGGAGCAGTGGGAATGTAATCTGGAGATGAAAGTAGATCCTAAAAGTGACAAACCCACCATTCCAATTCCAACACTTGCTGCAATATGCTGCAGCAAAGGCAGGAAACTGGTGAAATCTGCAGCTCTACTGTAACCGAAAAAATTCTCATCACAGCAACACCCTCTACTACTGTCAGGTTGAAGTCAAGTTGTTAAACCTATTAACCTAACCACTGTGCTAGCATTACACACTACTGCAAGCCTGTCAACTCTACCAACCTTCTCAAACTTGTGCTACTGTCAAATTAGATAGGCTTACATTTCGGTATTGCTAACAAATTGGTTTTCCACATGTTAGCCTGTAAATCGAAATAGCACCACATCAACCTAATAAAACATGATAGCCTCACTTCAAACCCATGTGAGGCTTATGTACTTATTCGAGCCCCCCGTAGTGTATCTATGGATATCTGTAGATACCTGCCTTGGCATAGATATCTGCAAATATTTACAGATGCCTGGCGCTTGGAGGATACGTGGTGGATATCTGCAGATACCTGGCGCGTAGACTGCATAAAGTAAATATCTATAACTATCTACCAGTATCTATAAAGAAAGAGAGAAAATAAAGCACTATATAAGTCCGATAATTTCCGTACATAGATGAATCTCCAACAACCTGTATTCGATATATGTTTCAGCAGAATGGTGCAGAGTAAGGGAAGGGGTGATAGTAGGATATCTTGTGGGCTCTGCGTTTATGACTTTAGTTGGACTTGAATGAATTTCTTACTGCATCACGTGTCATCTATAGATATCTATAGTCCGGCTAGATGATGCTTTTCAGATCTGCAGATCTCTACAGACCGGTCAGATCATGATTTTCGAGGCCGCCCTTGGCGTAGACCGGCCCGGTCGAAGGCCATATCTGACCGGACTGACCGCTTGGGAATACTGTCCCCAGTTTTCCTGCCACTTGCAAATTCGTCTGTGTGGTGGGGCGGCCGGACACCGAACGCGGCATGGAGTTGAGATCCGCGGTGTATGTACTTGGTATGCAATGCAATGGTGACTTGCTGAGTCCGGCTGTTATACCTAATCGTAAGGATATGGTCGTTGGTAATACTGAGTGCATATGCGCTCCAATCTCAGCTTATTTTGTAGTATAGGGGGCTAATTTTCTTCCTCTTCTCTATTTTGAATGATATCTCTAGGTAGCACGCTACTTTTGTATTAATTCCTATTGAATGGGGGTATTGATTGGTCGAAACAAGTAACAGCATGTACACAAAAGATCGAGAATAAAAATGAGCAACTACAACTGCTTCCGGCCGCAGTGTAGTAAATAAAAACCCAACTCTAGAACTTGTGAACTTGAAGCTCCACATATGGAAGAACTATCTACAAGGTTTATGGAGAGAGATCTTACGATGTGTCAAGTAACAGATGTACCGTATAAACCGCGTAGCAAGGGAATAGACGGCGCCGAGTTTAATTTATGCTTTCTTACAAATCAAGTCTGCTGCAAAGCCGGACATTTCTTATTGCTGCTTCGATGGCCTACACCTTGACAGGGAGAGCAGGTAGGAGGGCTTCGCTTCTTTGGTACGCTGGTAACTGGTAGCGAGAGGGGAATGTGGCTGTGAATATATACGCTAAGGCCGAAATGGTAGCGGTTAATTCTTCGGCTCTTCTATACCTTTAGTTATCAAGAAGACTGTTCCCTTCTGAGTGTATCTTCGAGAGTCACATCACTCTCGTTCGCTAATGGCCATTTGAGCCTATGTACCTAAACTAAACATTAGTATTGCTCTTTAACTTAAAATTGCAATAAATGATATCGCGTACCTTCTAATATATCAGCTTCTGGCGTACGTGGGTCCACATTATCAAGATCAGTGTCGCCGGTGGATATCCCATGGGTCGTAGAAACTAGGTAAGTCATGAACTGATATCCGACCAGGACTGCATGGCAACCTACTAGAATTTACACCAACACCCATTCTACTATGGAGAGCAGTGTCGGTTAAATCCTACAAGACAAATACCTGGATGATTATCCTCCTTTGGATATCTAATTGGGGTTTCCATTTGACTAGCAGTTGTCGAGTAATTACGTAATGGTAGACTTTGTGGTGTCCTTTACAGCCATGATCAGCTAAGTTCAAACGTTCTCGAAAAGAGAAAGAGTGAATATTATACCTTGGTAGTTCGTGAAAACATCGCCACCGCCCGTGCAATTATATTCTTAAAGCTCAGAATATAGTTATTGCAAACGATGATTTGAGCTAGCTTGCAGATACAATAGAGAAAAAATGACTCGCAACCCTCTTGCACACCCAGCAACTAATACAAAACCGCCTTCAAGTTAAGGCGGGGTTTTAGACCCACCACTCCTACCACTTATGCGAGTAGGGTTCATCGATAAGGATAAGCGGCTCTCAAGTTCGGCGGGGAAGACAGGCATCATAGTGTTCAGGGGAGTTCATCGGTAAGGATGAACTGGCTCTTGAGTTTGGCATTATTGTGTTGAAGGTATTTTCTGCTACGATTACCAGTCGGTGGTGGTGATTGGAAGGGCGCTCGCGCTTGCGTTTAGGCGTTGAATTCGGTAATTATTGGCCAATCAGGAGTCATGCTGCAACCATCTTCCAAACTCCACAAATGGCGAAAGCAGAGCTGTACGGCAACACTCTTTCACTCACTGGGTACGATTCTCCATACGGTTATTGCCGCAGGTGAATATGGCACGGCCGTCCTGAAGCCGTTTCCCGTCCCTGCCATATGCGACAGGATACCGAAATTCTATACAGTTGGAACGAGCGGGACGGGGGCGGGTAGAATGTAATTAATTTCGTGCCCCAGGCATATCATGCCTTCCCAACGATCACCGGGAAGGGCTTTGGAAAGTGGTCTTTGCCCATAAGCACGTCTATCCTGATGCTATTTCCTGCCCGCGATGCGTATGAGTGGGTCCGTTAAGGATGGGGACGGGTAGAATGTAATCAATTTTGTGTTCTCCACTGGCTCTATGAATGCAATTCTCCAAGCAGCCCTATTGGCAAAGACTAATTGCTCCCACCCGTTGGTGTTGGTGGGAGCCGATGACTTGATTGTGGAACCAATGATATATTTTCAGCCGCTTTGGAACTCTGGCGATGTAACGCAAAGGTCCGGACTTTGTTTCTTCAGCAGACCAGTCGACGTCGTATAAAAATCGATCTGACGGAAGAGACGGAGCTGGAAGGCTACGGCTCAATTAGTGTCGTTTTAGAAAGCGGGATGAATTAAGATATTTACTGACCTCTTGAATGCCTCCCCACTCTGTAACATTCCTATTTAACAGCCCTGGCTGTAAGTTCTAGATGAACTCTAGAGCAAGCAGCCGAAGCTGTCTTGCCCGGCCTATGGATCTTCCTCATAAACTTTCAACCATCCTTGCCCGCAGATTTCTGTGGGCCAAGGATGGTAGATTGAGGCCTTCAATAGCCTCAAAGCCGGCTAGCCGACGATGGCTTCGAAAACAATCCATGGCTTTAATGGCTTCAATGGCTCCGAAGCTGAGTTCCGTACTAGTGTTGAGAAGAGGTTGTGGTTACCGTGAATTGTGAGCGGCTGTGTAAGGTGATGGCCCGAAAAGGTCCTCTCATGCATGGTAGAGGTAAAGAATCTCGTGAGTGACATTTGACGGCGGCAATTCTATGAGCTTGATGCTTGAGGAGGAAAAGAAATGGCCTTGAAGAGATGGAGGAGAGAGAAGAGGAGGGGCTCGAGATGAAAGAGTAAGAGAATGAGGAGAGGGTGAAGGTGAGGAGGATGTATGAGGATGAGAAGAGAAGAGGTACTTAGTCTCGGTGAGAAGAGGGACCATTTCTTGATTGTCAATTAGGAATAGGTACTTATGTAGGTAGGTGATTGTGTGCCGCCGTGCCGCCGGTGTTGCATAGTGGCGGGTGAGTGAGAAACAAAGAGACACCCGGGCCTTCCAATATAAGCCGCATACAGTGACAGGATTCCAGCTGAAGGTTAGTGTTAGGAATTATACTTTAGTGTTTAGAATGTACCGGTGTCTGCCTAGGTGCATTGTATATATGCCTGAGTTCTCTGGCAATGAAATTGGGTTTAGACGTCTTAATATATTAACTTCTAGTTATTGAACAGCAACTACATATGTAGGTGTAACATGGCTCGAGGTTTGCCAAAAGTTCCTGCAGGACTTTGCTAAGTAACTACTGGTATGTTCATGCATGGAAGAAGTATTTGAAGACTGAATATCCCCTCTCCCTACAGTTTACTCCCCCCTTCTTTGCCCTCCTTCTTCGCCCACTCCCTCAACGTCTTCTTCAAAATCTTCCCACTAGCATTTTTCGGAATAGCATCCAAAAACACCACGCCTCCATCAAGTCGCTTATAACTCGCTAGGCGTTGTCTACAATAATCAAAAACATCCTCTCCCGTCACCGTGGTGCCTGGTCGTTTCACAACATAAGCGCGTGGCAGCTCTTCGCCGTCAGTATTTGTAACTCCAATCACCGCCGCGTCGATGATATTCGGGTGGCTGATAAGCGTCGACTCTAGCTCTGGAGGAACGACTTGGAACCCGCGGACTTTAATTAGTTCCTCGGGGAGTGTTAGCTCAAGAATAGAGAGAGAGGAGAAGGGAGGGAAACCTTCTTGCGGTCGATGATGTACCACTTCTTACTCGCGCCATCGCAGTACATGATATCTCCAGTTTTATAGAACCCATCCTTATCAAACGAGTCCTTATTCGCCTCGGGATTATTGTGATACCCCTGGAACACCGTCTTCCCACGGACGCACATCTCACCGGTATTATTGTAGCTTCGTACCTCATTCCCCTCCTCATCAACTAGTTTTGCTTCCAGCCCGGGAACAAGACGCCCAACGCTACCCGTATCGTCGGTTTCTCTATGCCAGAACATGGTCGCGATACAGCTGGTCTCAGTCATACCCCATGCCTGCGTCATTGCAGCTCCCTCTGGCAGCATCACCTGGAAGCGCTTTTGTAGGTTGAGGCCCAAGGGCGCTGCACCGCAGACTGCAGAGCGGATCGACGTAAAGTAGCTGGGGTTGCAAATGGGGGACATCATCATTACGATAACCAAAGGAGGAACTACTGTAAGATGGGTGACTCTGAAGTCGCGGACGCAGCGCAGGTACAGCTCGAGGTCGAAGCGGCGGAGAATGTATGTGCGGTCACCGTTGCGGAGTCTGGCGATGTGGCCGGAGGGGACGCTGGCGGCGTGGAATAGCGGAAGAGAGAGGCAGAAGATTGCCTTTTCATGTCAGCGTAAGCGCAGGGTTAAGGTCTCTGGGGGAAGGGGAGAGGCACTTCGTAGTCCCGAGGCTTGTATTCAGTCACCACTGTATGCTGTGCTATAAGGTTCAGATGCGAGATGTTGGCCGCCTTTGGAAGCCCTGTGGTGCCGGAGGAGAATAGCCGCATCGCTGTTGTGGCGGCGGAGGTGGCTTCGTCGTTGAACCGCACCCAGTCCGTTCCTCCGTTCGCGAGTAGCACACGCCAGGATCGATAGCCTCTGGGGACAGATTGCGTGGGTAGATTGTCGAAGACCCAGTAGTTCTCGGCGGGGATGCCGCATGTGTCGCCGGCGGCGCGGACTGCGGGGAGAATCTCGGGTTCAGCGATTATGAAGCGCGCAGAAGATCCGCGGATTTGGTGCACGAGCTCGTCCGGCATGTAGGAGGGGTTGGTGCCGGTCCAGATTCCACCGGCAGCGATGGTGCCGAGGACGACGAGTGGGTAGTTGATCTATTGCTTTTAGCGCGGCGCGGGAGGGGCAAGAGAAATACGGACATCGTTAAAGGAGTGAAGCATGACAACATCCCCCTTTTTCAATCCAGCGTCTTGTAGCCCTTTGGCAACCCTGCAGATGGTATCTTTGCACTGCGCGCCTGTGAGCGAGCGCGAGGGGTCATTTGCGGAGATGTAGATCTACAGTTTCTTCCAATTAGCCTTTCGGGGGTTTGGGAGTGCGAGCACCAGGGCGAGAGCACCGTTTTATTCAGATCGTATCGCGGGCTATCGAACATCCATGAGAGGATGTCAGCGCCTGGAACATGAATTTGATCTTCTGCTTGGAAGAAACCGGGAGTCATTGCTGGGGTGCGGATGGTTAAGATAAACTGAAAAGGAGGCGAGATGGGATGCGGGGTTATATGTAGACCTTAGCCGCGGCATCCTCCTTGCCAATCCATCTTGCGGCGCAAATGGCTACTGCATCGAAGTGGTAATGCCCATTTGTAGCATGCCATTCTTTGTTAGAGCTCTCGCTTACTCGGTTCGAAGATCGGCTGTGGAGATACCGCGGTATCTGAGTTGTGATAGTTCCTAGCAGATGCCAATGGATGGGGGGGAACCTAGCGTAGGATTAGTGTATACGCTAAATCGACTCTTTCGTGCCTAGGAATTTATAGACACCTATTCTTTGATCAAGAGAAGTAGTTAACAATGTACCCAAGGTATATCCATTGGAAAAGTAGCTTCAATTCCATAAATTGATCCAATTCTGGCATCTGCAAAAGCTTAAGTTTTCTTGCCGTTGGCCAGGTACTTGCGCATGTACTATACATGTGGCTTCAACGCAGCTCGGAGTTTGTGAAACTTGCGTGACCCTGTGTAGATTACCCGAACGTTGTACCGGATCACGATAGGCTTCAGCGTTGGCACCCGCGTTTACAAGATGCATAAATGGTGGCAGGAAAAAGAATAGACAACACCGAGTTTCTAGCCTGTGTTTTGATGTTTAGAGCACTACTCTTCACGCTGCAAGTTTCGAACCTACATCCTGGCGTTTCCAGCACCGGATTCCGCCAGCTTAGTGAAGAGGTTTTTTGTGATACTAACTAATCCTGGCCAATTCATATCTATTTCCATGCACGTCGCAGTGCCCAATTAGTGCTCTAAACACTAAATCTCAGGCTAGAAACCTAGTTTCCCTATGCGTCAGTACATCATGACAGTCGCTAGATCGTCTGGCAGGAAAGCAAGAATTGTTGCATGATACACAAAAAGTTAGATTAGAATAGTAGTATCCGGTGGATATGGCTTGTGGGAAGAATTTATTTATTTTCTGGAAGATTATAAATATTACTCGGATTTAGCTTAGTCTATATTCCTAGCTGAAATCCCCCCATATATTTGGTATTCTAGGCTTCTTACGAGCGCGAGAAAATTCACCGGCAGAACTCATAATCAACCCAAATCCTCGACTAGACTGGTATGTTGTAGGATTTTGTCAAGCGACGCCTCTTCCCGTTCGTTAGCATTGGTAGAGGTATCGAGGGTGTGTTTTGTGATCATACAACTACATGGGCATTGAAAGCCTTTAATAGCATCGTAATCAAAATCTAAGACGACACAGATTAAGCATTTCCGATGTCCCATCGCGGGGCAAAAGCCCTTGTGATCTAGTGGTGCTTTTAATAGGTATCGACATCCAAAGATTGTAATATAACTGCAGGACGACTCACCGAACAGCACAAACAGTGGTAACTATAAGTCTCGCCCGCATCGGAATCGAAAAAAACTTTACAGTGTTAGTAAGTAAACACGGAAGGAAGGGGCATGGCTTACACCGGTGCACTAATGCCTTCAGTTGGTAATCAATTGCTCGTAATTTTTCTCGGGATGCAGAGTTCTCAAACTTTGCATTGTTTCAGCGTCTATATCTTCCGTTGATTTGACTACTGAACCTGTAAGATCCCACATACTGAGCAGATCCAAATCAGTGTCCATAGGTCTTCCAGGAGTGCGATCTAGAGGTGCGTATCTATCCATATGCTCATGAAAGATATGATGATCGCTGACGATGAAGCTATACTCCACACTGACAGACGACTGCAGCAATCATGGAGCTTTCTTCGTGTTGAATGCACTCTTACACTGGCTGAACTGGGGTTGTCATTTCCCCCATATTAGCAACCGGTAGAGAGCTAGATATTGTGATAGGTGACTTTACCCTCGTGCATATCAATAAGATGGGCATTGGAAAGCTTTCAACAGTCTCGCAGCTCGTAGGAAGGGCCATCTTGGCGATGAAGTGATGCTCCAGATCTGACTTGACGGGGACTTCAGCCTAATCTTTCACCAAATCTTGGACTGCATAGACGGACACTCTTCAAGTCTTCCTAGCCGGAACACCTCTCAAATTTAAAACGTCCAGAACCCCTCTCACTTGCCATCCAACTCCACCCTTTTTCTCTTAGCACCCAATAGAGACATTGCAGGCGAAGAACTTACCAGATCTCCTCCTTCAAGCTTGTGGCGTTGAAGACCACGAGCATTCTCACGAGATGGCACAATTTCACAATCATTGCAGATACCTGCTGAATACCTCGTGATAGATTACGAGTGCTCTCAATAGCCTTACTCCCCTGCTTGCATGTTGGCTACTCTCCTACCCTAGCTCCGAACCCCGAGTACCGAGCTAGTAAGCTCCTTAGCTAAGAAGATGGCGGGGTCATCTTTTTTTCTCGTTAGCACCTGGTAGAGAAGTAGTAACGGGTGAATTTACCCTTTGCAGATCAACAAAGTAGGTATTGAAAGCCTTTGAAAGCTCTACAATTAAGCTCTAAGTCGACACAGAATGCTATTGAGCCCCAGAATGTCGTGGCCATCGATCACGATTGTTGCAGCCACGTATGTAGCTTTCCTCCACTTCATATAATTCATCAACTCGCCTAGCCACAAGCCCCTTGATCAAGAAGGCTGTGGAGTGCTATCCGGCGATTGGAATATTTGCTCTTGGAGGTTTTTGATATACGAGGAGACTGGTTTGGATGCAACAAATTCACTAAGCTCCTTGGTCAAGAAAGTTGCCGGGCACTATTAGGTGAAATGCTTTTTCTCTTGTTAGTATGCGGTAGAGACGTTCAGGAGAAGGAGGAGAAGAAGGAAAAGGGGGATCATACATAAAGCGGCATATCAACGGAGCGGGCATTGAAAGTAGTTTCAAAATCCCATATTCAAGCTCCGAATCGATATAGACAGCTCTAATGAACGCCTTTAGAACATCAAGAGAACTTCTGTTACTCGGGAGCGTGGTGGGAAGCCAGATCGTCTCCCGAGAGTGACTTGAATAGACAGTTGCTCCAAAAGTCCAGTCAGACTCGGAGGCAACACAGAGAGCACCAATGGTATAATAAACAGTGGGAAGGAGGCGCTGCGGCGAAGGCCTGTGGGCGTAAATGGGACAGAGCTCGAGCGAGCCCCGCGCTTAAGTTGTTTGGAAGCTAGGTGTGTTATAGAGCGGATATAACAGGAGATTACAGTGCATTCTAAATTCGCATAGGAGAAGCTGTTCTCGGCAGCTTGAAGTTGGGTGGGGTAGGGGTGTGACCACCCGCGACTGCTAATCTATGCCCGCTTTCCATTACTACTAGTACCCGCTCATCCCCCATTGCAACCCACTTCTTCTAGACCTATCCTCCAAAATCGACACTCGGTATATCCTTACACTTCATCTCATCGACAATCGATACAACTATTAGCAAGATAAGAGTACACGTACTTGGTATTATTACGTTCGAGACTAGGAAAACACAGCTCGATCTCCATGACACCCAATGTACATAGCAGTGCATCAGCTTTCAAGAATAAACCGCCGTTCCTGTTCGAAGTAGGTCATGAACATCCACCTAACTGCCCAATTACTTTTCCTAAGATCCCACTGACTAACATCGTAGCGTCGGGTTTAACTTTAGTCCCGAATCTGCCAATGGCTCTGGTAGCACTTGATAGTGTCATAACCGTTTGGGAACCGAATAAAACTGTTTCATCTCAGTCCGTCGGCGGAGGTATACACTACTACCTTCCGAAGCATCACAGACGAGTAATCCATTTGCTACACTACAGGCCTAGGCCTCATTTCGGTGTTTCCGCACCATTCACAGGATGCGGTTCGCTCTACATGCCCCCTATCTCGCTATTCGCGGAGAGATAGGCAGTCCACTCTTTAGCTTCGTAAACAGTAAGCAATCTCGACCTCTAATCTGAGCTTATTCTTGATGATAATCGTCATCACATCGTCCTTCCTAATGACTCTAAATTTCCTGCTATCTATTCTAACGGTATAACATAGCCTACACCTAAATACCAGAAATTCGCTCTATCTCGCTTACTCTTCTCGCATCGCCAATCACACCATTCTCCAGTTTCCCTTTCTCACTTGATACACTCTTTGGACTGCTGGAGTGGTTGAAAGAACAGGCTTAGTTGGTCTGTTCTTCCCAGACAACAATTGACCAGACTGCAACCGACCCGGATTATGGACTCCTCAAGGTCTTCAACATTATGCCAGTGTCAATAGCTGGCTTGGGCTGGCAGGGAAATCAAAGGCATGCATAAAATGAAAGTTCCAAAGAAAGTTTTAAAGATAGAAGCTACCGTCCGAGAACTTCTCAGCTATCTGCATACTCTGTTAACTCCTTTGCTACCACGTCGGCCGCCTGCATTGGCAGCACTTGGTGTTGTGCGAACCTTGAAGAACGTTCTCTTCCCAAGTGCCCGCAACCTAGTTGGATAACCCTCATTCTCGTCAGTGGGTATGAAAATGCAACCGTGTTTGATCCCGGATCCGATTTAGGCAGGCCTAAGAATGAAAGGGACTGAAAACGGACCGTAAGAACAGCCAAGATATTGAAGACAAACATAAAAGACCTCTGAAAAGATAATCATCACGAGTGATTGGAGATGAGGCTACCGTCAACACCACTTGAATCGGTACTATCTGGTGCTGCGCAAACACGGGAGAGAGTTTTCAGCTTCCCAAGCAACGTCAATCTGGTTGGCAACGAACTCTTAGTTTCGTCGGCGAGTTTTTGTCGGGACAATAAACCAACAACGACGAAGCAGAGTTTGACAAGATACGGCGGTTTCCGTTGATCTCGATAATTATAGGGGAGTTCGCATGGCCAAAAGAGACGTGTTGGTTTCCATTGATCCCTCGGGGATCAGATGGAGGAGTTCACACCAGTAATTGACGTTTCTCGAGTTCAATCACGTGCGGAAACGATAACCACACTCTTCCCTCTCCTTCTCGCTAATTCTACAACGACAGTAAGCGCTGAGCCGCAACGTTCGAACGTAGCCACCCTCAGTATTAACGCGTTCAACGATTCCTCTAGGTTTTGGTACATAAACACCCCGACTACTCTCTTACGCCTGCCATTAACAGTTTCTCAGAAACATTTTTCTGCTACTGTTACGATATGCGATAAGACAGTGCGGAACAAGACAATTCAAATCCAGAACAAGATCATCTTTGTGTCCAAAAAAGATGGTAAAGACCCGATGGGTACCTTTGTGGCAAAATGCAGGGTGCTCGGAATGTCACATGCCGAGAGTATTGAAGCATACGATACCAAGAGCGCTATTGGCAAGACTCTAGTGCCATCGCGGGATCGTATGGGTGTGGACGAATGAGCAAGTCGCATTGTCGGAATAGTGATAAAGCGGTCGGTACCATCGATTGCAATCCTTTCAACAGCTAAAAGTGCTTATCTATCCAACTCTTCGTTAGCTAAAGTTGCCTATCTATTCAGGATTTTCAGTGTTAGCGACTTTTGATACTCAACATTCCCTCTGGTTCTTCGAATCCGGTCACTCTTCATCACACAAAACTCCCTACCCATTCTAGCCTTCTTCAATCAAAACTCCCTATCTATCCTGGCTCTCCTTCAATCACTCATCACAACTGAATTAGAGGGTGGCTTCAAAGGGTAAGAGAAAGAGGAAGAGGCAGTGACTAAAGGGAATGGGAATTGAGCATTCTTGTAAGATAGTTTCTGCAAAGCTGGTGTTTATTCCATTGCTAATTTATCAAGGATCTTAACCAGTGCTGATCAATTTCAGGAAACCATTGCGAGACTGACTGCATTGGGCACTCGTGTGGTGAAAGTGGCTATGCACTTGAGGGTAGATAAAAGAGAATCTGTGATTACTCGGGATAAAAGAAAGGGAACGGGAATTGCAAATTCTTGTAAGGGAGTTTCCCCATCCCAGCACTTATTCCATTTTCTAATTTATCAAGGGTTTCAACCTGTGCCGATCGATTTGCGGAAACCATTGCGAAACAGTATTCGGCCCTGCGTGGTGAAGGTGACTGCTCCCGGAGCTAAGCACAACACAATAATTGCATACTTCCGCACCGATCTAAACTGTGAGGGAAGGGATCCCGAGCAGAAGAAGTTTGAAAGATACATCGCAAGCTCGGATACCAAGCTTTAGTCTTTCGATCGGCGTCTGCGTGGCATTTGAACTTTCGGTCGGTCAATCTTTGCGATTGGAGAGATGGGATTTAGATACTCAAGTCTCTCCGCACCATTTTCTGGGCCTCAATCTCATCGCGGCATGTTTGGGGACTCTATTTCGGAATTTACCGATCAACTATCGCAGGAAAACCAAGATTGTTGGGATATTTTACCACTTATGTTGGCGATGCTCATTGGCGGTGCGATGGCTATAATGAGAGAAATTTCGAAAGAACCAGATAGGGTCTTGCTGGGAGCAGTTCTCTCGGTGTCTTCAGTTCTCGCGACTTCAGTCGAAATTTCAAACTCTTTAGCGTCTCATATAATAAAGAAAGCTGCCATTGTCCTCAAGTGGATCTACCCCTTATATACTAGTTTATTCATAAGTTGGCTATATCTTCCTTCCCGATCGCTTAAGCGCTTGCTTCTTTACGCCCAGCTGCCCGCACTTCTTGCATTCTCCATAAATCAACATTGCCTCTTTCAATACACTATACACCTCCCCTCCGTTGTGTTGTGTTTTGCTTTTTCTTCATTAGTTTCATTAGAGATATACCAACGTTCATGAGGTCCTCCATCGCCAGGATTATAGGATGAAACTAGCATTCCAAAGCGAGCGGAGCGTTGGTGGTAATTGATAATCACAATAGTTATAATCACTTCGGCTATGCATAGATTCTGGGTTTGGAGTGGCCTTTATTAGAATATCATAAAAAGTGTGTTCTAAAGCTTTATTCTGAATCTCTCTGTGTAATTGTTGAAACGAATTCTGAGATATATGAAGAAAACTAGTGTGGTGATGCTCGTGCTTTGGTGATGAACCTGGATCTTTTCCATAGAAATTTTCTCTACTTCTTCACCATAGGGAAGTTTCTAGGCATTTAGGAAAGTAGAGTTTGCCATCGCGGTGGCAAAGACAACAAAAATTGCTAAGAACTTCCCGCAAACTTTTGTATGCATTGTTGAAATGTACTGATTGCTTGTATACTTAAGTACAGGTACATTCATGATCTTATATACGGCATTCAGAGTATGCCCTGTACGCATGCATGTGCACTCAGCTGGCATCTCCAGCTGAGTCTGGAACGACCATCATCTTAGGGAAATTATGCATCAGCCCAGCTGAAGCCCATAAGCCGTACGCCAGGGAGGCGGACCATATATGCAACATGCATGGAAATTCACTCGACGAGTGATAGCATCTGACTGTTACGGTATGGAAGTTCGGGAGAACCGTGTGCGTGTATTCTATGGTACAGAGAAAAGAGAGAAGGAGAAAAACTCGAGATATATACAGGAGGCATCAGCCCCTGCAGCAGAACCGTGTATCAGACCTGTAACATGTTTCCGGCACATGTACACCAGTAACACTGACTGTTCAAAGTAGAGATAGAGAAGCTTGATTGTATTATTCATATAAGGACACAACATGTGTCTTTTTCGATTCTGATTGGTCGTAATTCTGTGGCTGAGTGGCTGATTGTGGCAAGTACCTACCATTTAAACTCAGATCCCAAATGACCTGCTCTTTTAATTCCAATGAGTGTTTGGCTCTGATTACAAAGTGTCCTACACACAAAATGTGGACTATGTCCTCTTTCACCTCCCAGTCTTAGATTTATGATATCTCTTATATTGAGTCAGAAATTGTGAA
>Ga0307512_10002409_pt1 | contig 23768 bp, 31 predicted proteins | sample 14_EM_MG_FD_200267 | JGI IMG/M metagenome (GOLD analysis project Ga0307512, IMG submission 200267) | Populus trichocarpa ectomycorrhiza microbial communities from riparian zone in the Pacific Northwest, United States - 14_EM | ecosystem: Host-associated > Plants > Roots > Unclassified | place...
TTACTTCCTCGTAGCCCTCTTTAATCATGCGGTCGCGATCAAAAATCATTTTGAGAGCGGTAAAGTAAGAGAGAATTGGGTCAGAGAACCCGACGGTTGGGATGGCATTGAGCTGGGGACATGTGTGTTCGTCAAGGACTGCGAGATTGAGAAGGGGTAATGGACTGACCAGTGGGTCGACCTTGAAATACCAGCTGACAAAGAGAGAGATCACGACAAACAATCCCGCGAGGAACGACGCCTTCAGAGTGGATTCGTCTGGCATGGCGCAACGAAGTGAGGGGGCAAATGGGCGTGCTGATGTCAGCCTTGGCTTTTAGGGTGAATCCCGACGAGCGCCTTGACCAAGCAATGTCGATTCGAATGCCCACGACCCTAAAGTGGATTGTCAAGCACTCCAGGTCTTGGGCCTGTGATGTGTGCCATGCCACGTTGGGTACCGAGGTGTCACCGACTCCAACTGTCCAGTTTGTGGGGTACAAGCGCTGGGCATTCCGGCCATGTCGGTCAACGTAACTGCCGATTGAATTGACGCCTTCTGCTGGTTACCCACACGGCATCAGAAGGCGATACTGCGGCGAATTTTACTTGCACATCTCTTCCTTCACCCCGTTTTGCTATTTTATTCTCGGAATCATTCCCACTGTCGTATGAATTTCCTTCTCACCACTATAAGGGACGGGATGGTGACTCAGACTAATCAGTCATGGGGTAGAACTTTGTGTGCGCACCACGGTAGTCCGGATCGAACCTTGGTGGTCTCCAAATATGTTATAGGACCCGTGGGCCTTCCCCAGGCGAAATGCCTTAATTAATGTATCGACCCTCCGAGCGAGCTTATTTTTCTTCGAACACGTAGGCCTGTCCCCAACTCTGCGGCCGAGTATCGTTAAATCGGGTCGATGTGCACCAGCGAGGACCCAATGTGGCCGCTCCTCTGTTGGTGCAGGCGTAACAACTTCGACGGCAAGCGGCATTGCTGGAAGCCGAGGCATGAGCGGAGGAGGCGCAGGGGGACAGGCTGGTAGCCCTAACGCTCCAGGATTCGCGAGCGGAAGCACAATCATGGGAACCGCGCCAGGAGGAGGCCCACCGGGAGGTGCGCTAGGAGGGGGGTCGCACCAGCGCACCGGTCAGCCACCTGCAGGCCAGGCAGCGGGGGGGACAAACGGGTCCAGTTCCATACTCTAACGGGATGATGAGGGGACATCCACCAGAGATCTTAGACAAAGGAAAAGCGCCGTTAATTTTATGAGGGAATTCGGACTTTGGAGAATTTGTAATCTCCGAAATGAGGCCATCGCGAATCCTGTTCAACGAACGGCGCTCGCGTTGTCATACATTGAAGGATCCAACGTAGACGATCGGGTTGCGCAGCAAAGCGATAAAGTGGTCCACAAGGTCTACAGCGACCTCAACGCTCAGCCATCGACACCCCCAATCTACGCCGACGGCGGACGAAAGAATATGGAACGAATTTGTAGGTGAACTCGAAAGAGCGTTTGCGGAAGCGGCCTCAGCAGAGCGGGCTCACGAAGCTAGAAACGAAGAATGATCAGATCGATACGTACATCGCTACATTCGAACACCTACTAAGCAAGGCGGGATGGGAACAGGCAGCGCATGGAACCCTCGAAATGTTTGAGCAAAGGTCTTCCGAAACGACTGCATTGGGTCATCTTGCAACGAGACCCCATCCCAATAGGATTAGACGATTGGCGTGCCGCTGCACGACGAGAAATCGAAAGGAAAAGACTGGTCCAAGCAAGTCTGAGATCCCGAGGAGGGGATTTCCTCAGCACTCGCCAAAATCTCCAGAGAGAAACGCTAGGACGACCATCGCCGCGGCAGTCCCGAAGGGACCCCGATGCGATGGAGGTCGACGCGGCTTCCGCAGACGAAGAGAGTCGAACGGGATGGCGAGAGAAAAACGGGGGAGTGAGTAAGGCCGAACGGTGAAAACGTCAAACGGAAGGGTGATGTTTTGGATGCGGACGGTAGGGTCACCTGCGGAAGGACTGCCCCGCGAAAGGAAAAGACGTAATCGGAGGAAGGGAAAGCAGTAGAACGCACGAGCGGCTGTCACGAACCTAGAAGATGATAAGAGTGAAGAAAGAAAAGAGGAAAGCAGTGACACACCAATATCACCTCCCGCTTACGGCTCGGAAACCTTCATTTCTCACATCAAGACCCTCACGACGACTCAACGGGACGAACTCTTGGACAACTTGATGAGGTTGGATCCGGATTTTTGGAACCGCTCAGGATGACGGCCAGGCTACGAGCAGTTGAAGTTAGCGCAATGTACATTAGAAGGGTGAAAGTAAACATCACCTTCAAAACAGTGCGTAAAGTGGCCGATGAATCTGCACTAATCGATAGCGGAGAAAGCGAGAAATTTCTTGATATCAGCGTATGGAAGGCCTTAGGAATCGGAAGCATTCGCCTGGAACGCCCAATTCCAGTTCATGACGTGGCCGGGACCGCTAACCGACGAGGAGGCATCATCTGTTGGTTAAAGTCAAGGTGGGAGAGAAAGGGCAACAAACATGCGGTTCTACCTCACTAGTCCGGGGAAGGATCGGCTCATTGTGGAATACCCGTTCTTGTGGCAACTTAACCCGAGGACAGACCAGAAAATAGGACGATTAGTGGACGGAGATGTAATGATAGAAAGCTTGGGTTTTCGTGAAGCGCAGAAACGGGTTTGGTCGTGTCAGCAGGAAGCTTTGAAGAGATGTGGAAAACCAGAGGAGGGACAAGCGCTATCTACGCCAAGAAAATTACCATGTCTCAGCAGCGGGCGCAGCAGGTGCGAGAAAGGGGGCCAGGTACCGAAGCTCAGCAGAGCGTGCCCACAAAACTTATTGGAAACAAGACCTCAGGGTAGCGGCCAGTGAGGTAAATGAAGGGAGGTGGACACGTGGCACACCTGACAGTCAGCTAGGGTAGCGTTATTAATGATCTGATCCGAGATTACAGTTACGAGTGTGGCAGGACGGGCAACGGAATAAATCTGCCCAAGAAGAAATCAGTGGGGGGTTCATTGAAGGCAGAGAATCACACGAAATCGCCCGTGAATACGGACCCATGTTGTCCAACGGTAGGGGGTGACGCCTTCGAATGACACCCCACTCGTAGTTAAGGGTGGCGAAGTACTCCCATCTGCATGAAGAGGATGAGCGATGTGTTATATACTGTGAGTATGTTGATGAGCGCCAGTGAACACCCACATGTGGAGACCGTCAGTGACGGCACTACGTTTCACGTAAATCGCTGTCAAAAGATGGACTGGTGGATCTTTTGGGCTACAGGGATTGAACAGGAAAGCTCACGCACTGTTGTCTCGTACAATTTGAGCTGGGTCATGATGATGGAAGTTGACCGTGACTGGTAGCAATGAGAAGATTGACGTTATCGGGTGAACAGCCGCAGTATAGGCCCGGTCTGAGGCATCACAGCCGTGGAACACACGAAGCTGAGACGGATAGAAACCCGCCAATCATGGCATATCTACTCGGAAAATAATTTTCAATGCGCAAGAACAGTGATGGAACGCAGCACGTGGAAAACAATATCCCACGTGACGACACCAGCCTGTAAATCAAATTGCCGGTTGTTAACTGTAGTACCGAACTACCTCGCATATCACGGAAAACATGATTCATGATATGTGTATCTCATCCCGTCCATGTGCGCAACAACCTTGTAGTCCTACGTGGGGTTCTGTACCCCAAGGTGGACGTTAATGGATCTTTAAAAATAATTTAAAAAAGATAAGGTAGGGCCGGTACGGTTTCATCAAACATCACGTGAGTGTGACACTGCATTCTGTGGCCCATAGCCGCGCCAGGCCATGCCATTGGGGACTCAAAAATCCACTGCACATTTTGAATAATTCTTCAAAAACTAGATTTATTAAAAATCTGTCCGCCCTTAAGTGTTCTAAACACACTAATCTACCTTTAAGCGCGAACCGATTTTTTATTAGTGTTCTTGTTGGAAAGTTATTCACCATTTTTCCCTTTGTCACGCTTTTTGCCCATTTTATCACGTGATGTTTGATGAAACCGTACCGGCCCTACCTTACATGATATGATCATGTGTTCACACATTTGATTCATTCAGTTGGATCCATGTGACTAGAATATATAGGCATACAATACACTATGAAAATATTAGAGTAGCATACTAAATAGACAGCTTGATGAAATTCTCGGTCGTTCTTATGTCTACTGAACCAGCTCGACCATCGCTTTTTGACGGCGACCACTTAACTCCTCCACACTTGACTTGCTTGTTCACAGAATGCGTCGACAACCTCCGCTTGCGTCCAAGGCCAGAGGGATCCTCGACGTCAGGCAAAGGGTCAAGTACCACCCCACAAAGGGTGGTCCGCAAACAGAACGTACCTTCGTAGGCAGGGTGCAGCATTGCATGAACGGGCGAGTTTGTCGTATGTGCATCAAATTTGAGAACGGAGTCCACAGGAGAATCATCATAGACGATCTTTATGGATCCATTCCTAGTATGCGCATGCACGCCGAAGGTTCCACCCGTTCCAAATGAAGATTTTGATGTCAGCGATATGTCAGCTTCGATAAGTCTAGGTAGATAACTTAAGTGAGAAGAATAGCGATTAGAAGGACAGCAGCGAACGCATTGTTTGTCTCCATAAGCACTTCTGTGGACGTTTCAGACTCTCCATTCTCTGCGCCAACTCTCACAGAGATTGGCGAGTTGGTTGTTATAAGTGTAAGAGAGTTGGTCGTGTTGAAGTTACCACTGATAGCACCGTTCGTCGAGGAGATCCTTAGTGAGTTCGCAACGACTCCCTATTGAGGTTCAGTAACCACGCGCAGCCAGACAGTAGAGAACCAATACCTCAGCTTTGATGGGGCTATTTGAAGATCTCAAAGCAATGTCGCCAAAGCAGAAGGCCGATAAGTCATCCATTGTCAGGGCGAACATAGGTAGGTCCACATGGAAAGACGGTATATATCGAATTGAGCCATGACTGGAGGGAAGTTCCACTTTGATGACGAAGCGCAAGTCATTCCCCAATGCGTCCCAGGGCATATGAAGCGAAGACGAAATCTGCATAAGCAAAAGTAAGTACTCAAAAAGTATACAACGGATAGGACGGCGTACGAAGAGCCCCACACCCATCTGTCCACCTTCGCGGCTGAGTCGACAGACTCTAGCATGGGCGAGTGTGTCTTCACCGCGGTGGTGCACAAAAACCGTAACCGACACATCTTTTGCGTCGTGCGACTCGCCCACGTAAAAAGCACCGGATTTCATCGCACCACGGGAAACGAGATACAGGGCATGGGCATCGATAGAGAGGTTGAGCCGAGCCTGTGACCACACATTGGAGGCAGCCAACGAAGGGCGTCGGTGGTGTTCCGAACCAGGTATTCTTGTCCACGGAACACAGTTGTCAATGCGGCCTTCCTCCACATTATCCTTCACAGTATTCTGTTTTTAGCATCACGAATCCAAATCCACATAGGGACTCTTGACGGAAACTCACCCTCCGTGTCGAATTGGGCAGCCCAAAAGCAGAAGATACGAAAATCCCCACGAGGATCCAAATCGAAAGTGCGACCAGAAGCGCTTTGAAGAATCGCTTCTCCGCAGGTTCACTGCGTTCCTCGGAAGCTGCTGCGGCGACAGATTGGGGGACAATCTGATAATCCACATATGGAGGTGGCGATATCGAGTTTTGTAATTGATCTGATAGAATGTGCTGTGACTGCTGGGCCGGGTTACCGCACTTGGGTGAAGAGCTCAGGCTCTCTGGATCTTGGAGGACGACCATGACAAAAGGTGCGAAAGGGTAAACGACGAGACATTCCCCACGCAACTGCAGTAATGTACACGCAAGCAAATCCGAGGTGCCAATACTGGTGCCAATGCTAACCCATGACGCTGATGTGGTTGGTCATAATGAAGCTTATGAAATGAAGGACCTGCCATCGCAAACACACATTTCCCCCTCACCAATTCTAGTCGTCCATGTATGGCATTGGTGCATATTTCACTCCCGAAACGAAATTGAACACTTGCTGGAGGTCTACAGCAGGAGTTTTATGTTTTGCATTTAAGCGTTTAAATGTTATTATGATAGCCGATTAGATCAGTAAAAAAAAGAAAAGAAAATGCCTACCAAAAAACCTGGTCCTTCAAAGTGGCCGAAAAGCCAGGAAAGTTTCAAACGTGACAAGAGGTGTATAAGGCCAATAATGAGAATCAGTAGATAGACAGTCCGAGTATTCTAAGCTGACATTATGTAGGTGCTGTAACTATTTCAGCGTTCTCACCCTTTGACTTATCACAAGTGAACAAGTAATTTAACATAATTGCTGAGTAATGTGCAAGTTAATTATTGCCTAGCCTCCCAGGGGTCCAAGACGTCTGCAAACGAGGCTATCTTGCTTTGCGCTCCCGACGCACATATATGGTTGTCATAAATCCACTTAACATACCTGATCGAAATGTTCTCCCGCGGGATGAGGGGTCAGATCCGGTCAGACCCGGTCAAGGAGCGACGTCGCTTTCGCCTCCGATTCCGCGGCTCGGAGGCGAATCCCGCTGCTACGTCGGGACATGTATACTTGTCCTTTTGCACAGTGCCAGGTTGAAGAATGCATGGAACAATCCACGGCACGTCAATAGACGTCCAGGACTGCACCCCTAGCCCCTGTCTGTGCTTCCAGTCGACGATATATTCGTACCAATTGAGTTCTACGCGCGCTGTGATCAGGCTCGCCTGTCTTCTGATCCCGATAATGGATGGGGTCGCGGCGGCTAGCGCGATTCACCTTCTAAATGCTCCCCTTGCGAAGGGCATATCATCCGTGAGCGTTGGACGTCCGTGGTTCCAGGGGGTTAAGATCAGGATTCTCATGCAAATCGTCAACCCTGAATTCCAAAATCCTAGAGAGGATGTTGTTGTATTCTTCCCGAGGTACCGAGGCAGAGAATATGAGCGGGGATTGTTCGAATGGCAATTGAGATCTCGTCAAACCCAACCATCTCAACACGTCAGGCTTTCTGTCAAATCAACTGAATGGCCGTGAAATCGTGTTGTCAGGTACCTCGGAATATGTGGACGTTTCTCGTGATCTCGTCCCTGCATCAAACACCTGCCTCTCGTGTCGGTCTTTAGGTTAGGACAGGCATACTAACGTGCCTGGGATACAGAGCGGACGTCTTGAAGTCGAATCCCCCAGGCACCAGCCTGCCACATGGCTATCATGAGTTCCAGTGCTGTATTCCTGGTGACGTTCATCACTCACCCCCGAGTCGACGTCGACGGTGGAAAAACAGATAACAACATCTCTCCCATGTCGTACCTGAGATTGATTACTCGCGTGACATGTCCACTACCCCATTCTCCCAACCATCTAGGGGACACAGTTGATGTGAGGGGCCTGAGTCAAGGGCCATTTCTCTCCAGAAGTCTGATTCCATCGCCGAGGGCCCTCGTATCTGCAGCCCATGGGGACAACGTACGCGTCTGATCTCCCTGTCCAAGTTGGTAACCTGGGTGTTAATGAGCCCATCACCCCTGTCAATGTCCCTCCTCGTCCCTTTCGACGGTTGAAAAGAAGACCCAATTCAGTCCGCGAAGAACGTCAATCTCGAAAGAAGAAGAGAAGACCGTGGTCGTCGATAGTGTGGAACTTGACTCAATACAGAGTGGTATACCTCGAAAGCGCACGTGCTCTAGTCTAAACACTCTTGAGCATGAAGTGCTGCTATGAAGGATGTCGGTTTGATGCGGTCTGGTCGGGGAGTCCGTCAATAAGAAGCGAAGAATTACATCGTAGGAGTCGGGGCCAATTTACATCCATGATGCTGGACCCATGATCTCTTGCACGTGTTGATGAATGTCATGATCCCCACAAACTGCGAATTCTGCGAATGTCGGCTTTCAGCATTTATCACAACGGAATGTCAACGGTATTCAGCTATGACTCCACCGCGGAGGACCGCCGTCTGACATTCAGTACGGTGATCAGTTCTCCGTAAGTCGATTTCTGCCCTCATGTCACCGTTTATGTCTTCCCGAATTGCGAAGCAAGCGCGTGTTCACATGGCTGGAGTACTCGCGGCCAGTCGAAGCGTCAGTCACGGCATGTTAATTGATGGTTGAGGGTAAGAAGATTAAAACAGGGGAGTACAATAAGAGGGAAAAGGGTCCCGCGGGCCGCGTAGTTACAGGACTCGGGCCGCGACCAATTCTCCATCATCCATCGGCCTTCTGGTTTGCAGGTCCCATAATCATCGCGCCAATGTCCGCACTTGGACACCGTCTACACAATCTCTTCCAACGCAGAAGCATAGGACGGTATGGCCACATTCAGGAGGTTCAAGGTGTACCATTCTACGAAGCCCGCCAGCCCTGGTGGGCCAGGTTCACTTGGGGATTCATCGCCGCCGACCTGCTAGTGACGTGAGTCCCCGCCCCCCAACCTGCCACTCACCACCCGCCGCCACCCCGCCTGCCACTCTCTCACCTTAATACCGACTTACTGACTTACCCCTCTCCTTCATTAATGAAACAAAAAAAAGGTCGACGATGACGGAGTTAGCGTGGACAAAGTGGACCTCACCACCCAAAAAGCCTGGCGACGCGCCCGCGCTACGTCCAGCCTGGCAACGCGCCGGTCTCTGCCTGGGCCACCTGACGCTGGGCGTGGGCCTCGCGACGTTCCTCCTCATCGCGCGCTCGCGCGTCGTGCGCATCTTGCACGTGATTCCCCCCTCGGGCGGCGGCGCGCCCAAGCAAATGCTCATCGCCGGCGCGCACGCGTACGGGAAGCGCGGCGCGGTCGTGCCTTTTTCGCGGACGCGCATCGAACCGGGGCGCGACAAGACCGAGGCGATACTGCGAATAGAGGACGTGCGCGGGCACTGGTGGATCGGGCTCACGCGCGCGCGGCTGAGGGGCACGCCGGTTTCTGCGGCGCGCATGCGCGAAGCACTCCTGGCGGAATGGGGAATCCGAAAATCCCCGCTGGGTTATGATGAGGGCGCAGGTACGGGGCGCTGGAAGGGCGGACCCATAGTGGATAACCGTTAAGTTCACTCTTCAAGTTTCCAAAAAAAAACCGTTGATGTCCTTTTGGCAGATTGATGATGATCAATTAATCACACGTCACATTGACATCCCACGATACACGTTACAACGGACCGTACTTCCAACTCATCTTTGCGGGTCCTTATACCCTTGCACCCTCGCCAGCTTATGATTGTGTTTCACCGGGATATCTCCTGTTGTGGGGCGAAATGCATAGGATGTTTACACTCGGCGCATACTTCGTCTCTGACGTTTCCATGTGGGACTTCTGTATGTCCATCATCGCTGCGAAGCATCCGTTGATCCTTCGTCCCTCCACTCTCCTCATGGAATGAGTCACCTCTCTCACACCGTTCACAAACTGCGGTCACCTCGGGTTCTTCCGACGCCCGCAAAGGAGAGTTTCGCTTGATCTGGCTTTGTGTTTCACAATGTCCAGAAATCACCATCCGTTCTGTTCCTTAATGTTACTGTTACTTTTTGGTATACTTCCCAGCAAAGAAATCACTTCGACCTGCAACATCTAGAAGACGATTCGCACGCGTCTCCAGCGTAGGCCATCTGGTCATGAATATGCTGTCGGCTTTTACATGGTGATCCGTGATGCTTCATTGTCGTTGCCACCAAGGAGGTAGGTAAGTTAACAGCAAGGGTTGCGTCAATACAACTTATTACGCCAAGGATGGAGATTAGCAGGGGTACGGACATGGTGGCAACAGCGACCGTAGTGAGCCCCCCGCCAATTTCCGAGCGCGTGGAAGACCTGGATGATAACACCGGCCTCACGTAGCACATGATTCGCGCCCTCTCCCTCCACCACTCCTCCGTCCAGTCTGCATGTACTGTAAGCCTGTCACGTTGTGTCCTTGTGTGAGAATGCGGATCGTTCAAGCAAATTTCCGTTCCGAGTAGAGTAAAGGTTAGGGGATGGATCATTGGGCGTAACTTCACTGACGTGTGCCACAGGTCCAGGGTAACCAACTGTTTACCGTAAGCGCGCGACGTCCATTGGGGTCTGTGAAATCACGTAGCGGAAGTCCCAGTCCAGCGCCGACGACGTCCTCCTCCAGACTCACAAGGTATCCCACACTGGGACACCAAAGGTAGATCCATTTTCGGCCCCCGGATGCGCATGTCCGGAGGATCTCAACACCAACTGGAGGACTGATCGGCCATGTGCCCCTTCCGTTGCCACAGCTGCGGATACATCACCGGAGGAGTTTAGCGCGAGTCAAAGTCGTGGCGGCTAACCAATAGCGTGCAGTCTTTTGGTCTCGGTTGATCAGCGCAGTACCGGCGGAACGTTCTGAATGCGCCCAAGCAGACTGGACCATCGCTGCATCCCTCATCAACCATAATATTCCCTCCGGAATGCACGTGGTTTAGGCGATGATTGAAACCCCCGGCGGTGAAGGGGAGGAGAATTGGGGGGCGGGTTTGCGATACCAGGGGCCGCTCCTGGTCGATTATTCAAAAAACCTGGATTTCAAAAGCATTTTCGCTGCCCCTTCCCCCCCAAATTTCAGATTCAAATTTGAAGCCCTTGTCTGGGTTAGTTAAAAAGGTGTTTTGTGTACCCGTGTTTACTCGTGGCACGACAATTCGAAATTGCCTATACTGTATTATAGGGTGGTAAGATAATCAATCGCCTGTGTCTTTGGCAATCGCCTCCCGATCCGTCCCAATTTCAGACTAGGGTGTTCAAATTTACCCTCCCAGGGGCTGTGCAACTCGTTTGAGTTTGGATTTGAGTTCGTGCCTCGATCTCCCGAGAACGCCACTTAGGCTTGCTCGTAAGTCATGTGGGAGCCAGCCGTGCCAACGTGCCAGCCACTAACGCAATGTTCGTCTTGACGGGGTATCACACGAAATGTGGCGTTTGACAGAGTCCAGAATTTCACGTACGACAGCCTCTCGCCGCGAATGTGTCAAAATTTTTTCCAGACATGCACTTATTTGGATAAATCGCTTGAGGGACGACGCATGTGAGCAGGGTGCAGGGAAGCAGGAAAATCTGAGGGGGACAATGAATGCCCGTCCGCGAGCGGTCCCGATTAAAGACTCCATTCATATAGAGTACGTCGGTACACATCAGAGGGGGAGGACGGATCAACGTACAAGGAAGGTAAGGAAAATGCATGCGTGAAACATTGATGAGGTGTTGGAAAATGACTGGAGATTAATGACAAATGCTCGTGACAAACAGGCATAACGTGTAGAGTACAGATAGTGTAAGACACAGGCCTCTGGCGATGCCGGGGTAATAAGTGTCATAAGTGTGGCTTACCAGAAACCAATGAGGTTGGAGGAAGGGGGTAAAATGATTTATTCGCGCCCGCGCAACCGTGCTAATGCGGTTGTCAGCCGCTTCACGGTTCTCGTGCCTCCCACACTTTTTGACCGCGGCCGCATCGGCGGGCGCAATGGGAAAAATTGAACTGTATTGCCGGACGTCGCGGGAGGGATGGGAAGGTCGTCGTTTAGGACGGCCGATGGTTCGGCAGCTGAAGCCTCTAGTGGATTCTGCGGCGCACTGGTGATGGTGGGCGGGGTATGCTCGGCCGTTGATCGTAACGGGGAGGGTGGGGGTAACGTGGGGAGAGGCTTCGAATAAGGGTATGCAGGCGGCGGGTGTGATGGAGGAAGAGGCGGCAAGGGTGGAGCGAGCATGGTTGCCATGCTGGTCTCGGAATACGATGAATGGACGGTGAAGTTCGTACAGGATGCCGAAGGTTGGTGGCGAGACAGGGAGGCGCTCCGCGGCGGTAACGAATGTGTGGCTTCGGCAGGCGCCGAATCAGCGAAGGATGCCCAACACATGTCTTCGAACGCCTCAAATGGGCGCAAGCGAAGTTGCGAGTCGAGGGATGCGAGCAGGGCAGGGTCAAACTCAAAGGGATCTCGCGAATAAGCCGGCGCGGGGGAAGCGGGCTCATCGGGCTTCACTTCTTCCTGCGCTGGGATTTGGACCGATAACGGCGTCGATTCTAGTGAAGGCTCCACTGGGGGCAAGTGACGAGAGGATGTTGGGGGCGTCAACGGTGGAGCAGACCAGTGCGACGAAGCACTGCTGTGTGAGGCGGAATCAGAATCGAGGGGGAGATCTTCGAGGGTCAAATCTGAGTCCCGGCTCCATATGCTCTCGGCGAGGTCAAACCCCGACAATCCTACGTGTGTGATAAGGGAGAGTCAGTGACTCGTGCTGACATGGGCGCTGATAGGAGGAAGATAGGAAGGGTGCTTACTTGCGTCTTCCGGCCCGGCACCGGGGGAGAGCTCACCAGCGCGCAGTCGGTGTCCACGAGGAAGGGGCTGCGAAGGAGAACCCATGATGAGCGGTGGAGACGATAGAGATTTTAGAGGTAGCGCACAGGTCTCAATTTATAAGTAGGGGGGTCTTGTTGAAGGTACGGTGGCGCCGCCTGTTTGAATTCACTGGAGAGATCAAAGTGTCCCTCTAAAAGGTCATATGCTGCTGAGCGATCGGTCACCGACATCACAAGAGGGTGTGGGCCTAAGGGGGGGATGGAGGGAAGGGCGTGTGTGGAAGTGGAAGGAGAGGAAGGGGAGATCGTGCAGCAAGGGCTTGGGGAGGAAGGGGAGACGAGATAGGATATATATATTTGTAACACGAGACAACCTCATGGAACCTCAGGCCTCAGGCCTCATGGGGCCTGTGGGCCCGGGCCCAATGAGACGCTGGGCACAGACTTGTTGCTGGACCCCGGCGGAGGAACCGAGTTTGATCAGTTGGGCGGCGTTAATTATCATGTCAGAGTTCACCCGGCAGGGAATTGGGAATTGGGAATGGGCGTCTCCACGCTGTCTCATGCGGTACCCAAGCGACCGACCAACGTGGGATCCTCTCACACAATTACATTACTTATTATTTCCGTCCTTATTATGTCACCACCATCGTGCGAAAACAATAGGAAAAAGTAAGTTTTAGCTCTTTATTGTCAGCCACACATTGCTGGGTATCCGATGTCAGAAAGTCCGTATTGAGGATATAGCAGGAATGAAAAGTAAGAGACATGCAGTGCGTAGGCCCTAGGGCTGTCCATGAGACAAAAAAAAACACCCTCCCAAAGTGGGGGGAAGGGGAAAGGAAACACCCGGCTCAGTGGCGGGGACCTTCCACCGCGCCACTAAAAGTAGGATTGTTGGCTTAGCGTCATTGTCCATAATGTGCTCCTTCGTGGCCGGTTCTTTCGCTTGAAGAGCTCTCCTGCTTTGCTTCTCCAGCTCCCGTTCGTATCCCTTGTCCCGGCCCCAGGTAATGTCATCCGTGATGATTGCGGTCTTAGCGTGGAAGGCGCCTGGACATACGCCTTGGCGTGCCCCGAGTGTCTGGGTTCTGGGTCTTCTACGTGATCCTCCTCCACGACGACCCCGATGACGACGTTGGTATCAACGTCACTCGACGAGAAGCGGTTCTTCGACCGCGAACGCGCCAACGTCCGCTGCCATATCCCCTCGACGGAGCGCCGCAAACACCGCCGGCCTGCGATGCGATGCACCTGGGTGACATGCTCGCTCTCCGCGGTATGACCTGCGTCGTCAAGGAACGACTCGTCGCTTAACGAGTCCTCGCTATGGTTCTGCGCGATATAAAAGTCCACGTCAGCCCCAACACAGTGGTAGCAGGCGCGGGAAACTAGCGAACGAGACGCACATGTAATTGAGCGCCATAAAAAGGAGCGATCGTCGTCATGTCACGGACAAAGGCTGGTGGCGTATGTGATGGGCCAAGCGTGTTTTCTTCCGTAGGTTCATCGACCTAATGGGAGTACGAATGGTGAGCGTCAGCATACTCCGCGCGTTACGCTGAAGCGAGGTCGTCATGCCACTTACATGGCCAAAGCGCGAGATAGAGACACTTCCACGATGTCCAAGCCTCCGTCGGGCTGCTCGCTGCGCAGGGACGGCTAGGTCAGGTATGTTAGGCGAATGCGCAGCGTCTTCGGCCTCCAATGCCCGGCGCTCGCTCTCCTCTTCAAGTTTGAGGAAGATCTGAGAGCGATGGGTGAGGACGTTAATCGGAACGAGGTACGGCCGACTCACCTCCTCCAATGCGTCTGGCTGCAAGGTTGTCATGGTGGTTTGCAAGAAATGGAGGTGGGAAACAGACGGGAAGGGGGGGCTGTGCGGACAAAGGGAAATGAGTGCAGTGAGTACGTAGCTATCTGGTGGTGTGGTCGGCTATGAAAGGTGTTCTCGAATATATGTAGTCTTGTGCGCCCTCGTGTAGAGGTACCCCAGGACCCCTCATTGGAGAATTCCATGATTTGGGCCATCAGATCCTTTTTTCATCACCGCCGGATCCCGGCGACTACGTTAAAGAGTTCTGCTTCCGTTCCTTCAAACCTTCAAACCGACCGCAAAATTCGGGTACGAAATGTTGCACCACATGAAATTGAAAGCGAACTCGAATACCAATTTCATTGAAGTCGATGTTGGTTTTCTGAACAACAAGTAGACACAACCTTGGGCCTTGCAAAGGGTGGGTAAAACTGGGGCTAATAATTTTTGGCGTGGCGTAGGTGTGAGAAGATAATCACGTGGGCGATAAGCGGACTGGTCACCCGGGCCCGCCCTTTCCCCGTGGAGAACGCGTATACGTACATTGCAACTAGATCTCATATATATTATGAACAGCAAGAAGTCGCTGTTGCTATGACCCCAGCCACCATAATGGATTACTGTAAAGTAGCCCGCGGGTACCAGAGCTTGTCGCTGGCTGATAGGAAGATACCAAGAAAAGTGTTGATCAACAGAATGTATCGTACTTGGGAAAGATGATCTAGGTCACGTGTGAGCGAGCAAGTGTCTGAGGGAGCACCGTCAACCGCGGATCTCGTGCTTGGATCTCACCTGTCTGAGATCACACTTACACCAACAACTACATTCACATCAACATCCTCCCATCCGATTGTTTGAAATACCTCTGTATTTTTTTTTTCAACGTTTCGAACTTTGCACTGCCACACTCAAACGCACGGACCACCATTTAACACATGCCCATGGCCTCCTCGCGCACGCGTTACATCCCCGAACTCATCTACGCGCTCGCCTTCAGCTCTATCTCCGTGCATCTTCTCTGGCAACGCCGCACCGCAGAGACAGACAGGCGGCATCTCTCTGCCCGTCTTTCGATATTGGGTGAACTCGCGGCTCGACTCCGTGCGGGTGAAGCCGTCTCCGATGCGGAGGCTGCTCGCTTGCGCCGGCTCGCCGAAACGGTCGGCGAAGCCACCCACCCCGGAGAGGACGTTGGGTGGCGCGACGTCATTTTTGGAAGGAAGGAAAGCGGGGCGGAACGTGAAGGGAAGGAAGAGTTGGAACGCAGAGAACTAGAAAGAGGTACGTTGAAACCCCCCCCCCTCCTCCCTCTCCTCGGCATGTCAGGCAACTGGCACTGCAACGTATCGTGGCTTACCCTTTCGCGTGGCACGTATAGTCCAAAGTGAACTGCACCGCACGGATGATGTCACACACCGATCGTGACCAGGCTGTCGCCGTCGCTTCTATCGTTTGTCGCGTGTCTTCCTGTCCGTCTTGCACACTTTTCACCTGCTAGCGCCAGTAGCTCACGTGTATGTAACGCCCGTTTTTCATGCTCCCATATGCAGACATTTTGAGAAGTCACATTCGTCCAAGATCACGCTTCCTTCCCAATACCTCGCAACTACGTTCACCGGATCCTCAACCGGGATATATTGCCCCTAAATTCCGTGACGTACCCATCAGGATCCCCACGATGGCATAGGCACCCCGCAAAGGGAGGCTTTAAACGTGCCATCGGCATCCCAACCAGTCATTTATTATCCTTGCATCCAATATCTGCTGCCGCTATTGTGGGAACCAACACCCGTTGTCAGAGATAACAGCCATCATGTAGATGTGTGCGCCGCGGCGGGAACTCGACGGACCTCATATCGGCAAGCGTTGGCGCGCCTCGCATGATTTGGAGACTTCGCAAACTGTAAAGCGGACCGATGTCTGTGCACACTTGCCATCCTGTCGTACTACGATATCCGCTACTATTTTCCTTCTTTTATGTATCCACGCTTCCCATCGGCTCGGTTTACTCCAAAGCGTATGGTGGCAATCTCGACCGAGAGGGCCCAAATCGACCGCGTCGAATCCCCCGGGAACGTACCTGTTGGTGGGCAGCCGAAGACCACAAAGCATCACCGTGCGACTCCGCCTGCGTTTGAAGTGAGATGACGCCGTCGACGCACTGTGCGGTGATGCCTATTTTGCATCCAACTTGGATCGATAAGGCCGTCGCCGTGCTCGATGCGATGATGCCGTTGACGCACATGGTGCTGTACGAGAGGTACGATACCGTGCTGTTGAGTTGGATCAAGTTCGGATTGATTGATAAGGCAATACGATGCCCGAACCGAACAGTTCAGGTTCATCATCACACCCATGTGGCCCGTGCATAGCCCGATGCGCGTGTTAATTTACATCATCATAGGGTGGACTGAATGTTTTACCTTCTCGCCTAGTGCCCGACCTGCTCGTAAGGTACCCCCTTGAATATTTTGCTCTGATGTCACCAACCATTCAAAGTCGACGCCCAGCGCGATTGGGGCCCCACTACCAACGTCGAGAACTGTCGAAATCGAGTCTAAATACACGTACTTCGGACACGCTCTCCGCACTTCTCTGATACCCCTTCTGAAACACCGTATCAGACATCTTACGTTTCCGACTTCGAACCCTGGGGCGGCATCAAGCTCTCTCTTTTTTTTCTTTCAAGAACGGAGAGAAGGGAAGAGAAAAAAAAAAAAAACTCCCACGACTTCCTACAGCGTTCTGGATTCTTTCCGCTGAAACAAATCGCTTGTTGCTGCGGCTGCGGTTGACAAGTCAATAAGGTGCAGGAACGGGATGATATATCACTGGAAGAACGCTGATGTCAATCTTACTGGTGACGTGACTCGCGCGCGCTTCGATTGTTCGGCCCCACAACAGGGGTGGTTTGTCAATATTTTTACTCTACGAAGGTGTCACCACTTGTCCTCCACTATTCCAGAATGTTCAATTACTGGTGCCAAGTGCCAACGTCGTGCAGATGGCAGAGAACCACGTCACCATGCCACCAAGTCAAACAGGTCATTCCATGCACTGTAGCATGATTCCAGGAGGTTTGACTTTTTTGCATGACGGAATCATTCAAATCTTGCGTATGTGAGAGCTATAATACGATTGAGCGGATGACCAAGTTAGTGTGAGGACGTGCAGCGTAGCGCACACTATACTAAAGTCCGAGGCAACTGAGAATAGTAATGAAGTGAAATGAGATGTATGGTAAACGAATACTGAACATGAAATCAAGACAAAGAAAACCGTGGCGAAATGCGGCGCACAATCGTAACAAACTCGTCAATTGTGCAACACCTCCCGTTCGTCACCCCAGTCGTTCCACTTGTCGCTGTCACTGGTTGTGGCGTAGGTCGCCTTCTCAACCTCGGTCTCTGCCCGAGAGGCATCCACGAACAGACATTGAAGGTAGTGTGGCTTTCAGGGTATAGGGCAAATGGGGAGGAGATGGCGCCGATGCGTGCCCCTTGGGGCTCGACTTACACGGCAACCTATACATCCACCCATGGTCCGCCACCCCCGAAACACGTTATCATAACTAACCGTTGTATGTACAGGACAAGGTTGTATCAGAACTGAGACGTATCAAAACCTGACATATTGATGTATGCCTCCCGGAAATATCCCTTATTCCACAACTTCCTGATCTGACTCACATCAAGCCTCGACGCAGGGCGGTAAAGCTGAGGGCGCCGCACGTCTAGCTCGTCCTCAAGCCACTTGCGAGGTGTTTCGCGGAACGATGGAGCGTCAGTATCCGATGAGTCCTCGGTTACCATCGGCGAGTCGGTTCTGTGGGCGGGAGCAGGGGGTGCGTCAAGAGGGGGTGCGGCAGCTGGCTTGTCCAGCTTGGCAGGAAGGGGAGGGAGTGACACCAGCCCATCGGCGGCCTTCTCTTTGACGCGCACCACCTTGGAAGACTTGGAGCATGGTGCTACAGTCTCACCTGCGTTGTCTGGGTCTACGGCTGCTTGGTCGGTAGTTTGAAGGGACGAAGTCGAAGTCTTCTGTAAGGTAGGGTTGTCGGTAGTTTGAGGGTATGAAGTTGACGTCTCCTGTGATGTAGAGTTGGAGTTCGATTGGCGCATGACAGAAGGATTGCGGGGACCGAGTTCCGCATTAGGAGAAGCGAGATTTTTGATCGGGCGCCTCGAAAAAAGGTCTGGACTGCCCGTAGCAGCGGGTCTTGATAGTGACCCCGGGTCATCTGGCGGTCCAGGAGTGACTATTGCTGAGACAGCCTGAGTCACTTTGCTGAACAGCCAGGCGCCTCCGGGAGACTGTGAACTTATTGGTTTGGAGGCAGGACTACTAGCGGCAAGCCTTGCGGCCTTGTCTGCAGCTCTCTGCTTTGCGACGGGCTCTCTTTCTCCCTTTCTCTTTCTTCGTCTCTTCCACCACTGCGGATTCCGCTTTGGCAGTGACAGCCCTGGTATCAGCTTCTTGCTCTGCTTTTTCAGCCGTAGCCTTTGCTTCAGCATCAGCAATTACCTTCACCTCCTTGGCGGCCTTTGCACGTGCTTCGCGATCGGTTGTCTCCTTGGCCTTCACCTCTTCCTCCGCTTTCGCCCTGTTCTCTGCGTCCTCCTTGGCTTTGTTCCTGGCCTCCTCTGCTTTGGCTTCAGCGGCTAGACGTTGCCTCATTGCCTCCTGCGCCTTCGCCCTGGCTTCGGCCTCAGCTTTCTCCAGGCGGGTCCTGGAATGCCACGCGCCAGCCACATCCTCCGATTCGCGCGAAGATGATGAAGGGATCCTATGACCGAGAGCAACAAGTTGCTCGGCTTCTACGCGGAGTGGAATTTCGGCTGCGCCGACTTGAATCGTGCGACCACGGATATGCTCCCGCACAGTGGAAACAAGTACGACATCCTCGATATTCATCTGTTGAGCTTCCGACAGGGTAAGGGGTGCCATCCTTTCGCACAGTGCGGACAACGCAGGAACCACCCAGTCGTCGACTGAATATGCGCGCGCGAGTAGGAGTCGATCGTGCGGAGTCGGTGGCTCGATAGAGCTCAACGCTAGCTTGCGGATTGAAGAGAAGCTCCAGCGAGTGGAGAGGTGAAGCACCGATTTCCATTCTTCATAACAGAGGTTATTTTCTTCAAAATTCCTGCACGTAGATAAGTCAGCTGATGGAAAAAAAATTGGATCAGAAAATCTTACTCTGGATATAAGACAGAGAGGAAGGCATCAAAGTCTTTGCGCTCGATATCACCTAAGGATATAATGGTAGGGAGAGCCTCGTGGTCATGAATGTCGAGTTGTGTGAATCGGGTGGAGAAGTATATCGAATCACGCGAGAAGAAATATCGGTGGACACAATACAGCGTGTAATCAACCTACATCATGATACAGTCTAATCGATGGATTCGGCGTCGCACCACTTGGATAACCGAACAACACGCACCAAAAATGCAACATTTCCATCTTTGAAGAAGTATTTGGGATGTCGTACGAACGAACCATCGGCTATATCAGCCCCCGGGTACATGCTGACAGATGTCGACGTCCTAATTCTACTTGGTTCAATCACTTGTGAAGCCATGTTCATGGCCCGTGACTGGGCTGCATGGGGAGTGCCCTGGACAGCCGGAGAAGTGTCCCGAAGGATGGAATCGACAGAGACGATGGAAGGTGTTCTTAAAAGGTTTGGAGTGACGATGTGCTCGTTGCCGCCCCAGGAGACTATGGGAGTTGCCATGAGATGAAGAGATAAGAGGACACGCGTTCAGGGTGATTTGTTTCCAGTCAGTGGTTCGGAGCGCCCGTTTCGCGGCGGGATTCGTCACGTGGACGTTCAACTTGAAGCTTGGTGACTCGGAAGCCTACCATGTAAACTATCAGGTACCAGTTACAGTTACAGTTTGTTTCTTTCGACTTCAACTTCATGTCAATCTTCACTGTTAAAGAGCGCCTCAGTTGCACGACAATGCGTCACGAATATTGTTGGGACCTACCATGGGTATATTGCTCTGAGCCTGAGATGTTCCTCAATCAATGTTGACAGCCTAGAGCTGTTTTTTTTTGGGCTGGCTTCCAGGGTCTCTTAGCCTCTTTTTTTTGAGTTCCATTGTCGTGCGCCTCGGGTGCAGAACCCATGTAGCACTACCTCAGCCTCAATTATTAGAGTCTGATACTGTAGTACTAAACGCAACCCAGGAACCCTTCCCCCGGCCATTCCTTCACTCCAAGTTCACGGGTTTGACCCAATACTGTACAGGCCGTCACTAGCAATCCCCCTTCGAGCCACCCTTGCTCCCTTGGCCTCCTCTTTGTTCTCCTTTCGGCAATGCGCTTATTCCTTTCACCAGATCCCCAACCTCGACTTCAGCCATGGATCTTGGTATTCCCGTCCATCACTTCTCCGATACGAGCCATTTCGGCTCCACTTTTTAGATTCTCTGATTCATATTTTTAACTTAGTTTCCCACCGCTCTCATTCCTCGTTCCAGCTGTCGAATTCTTCCCACCCATCATCGCTGGACATGACGTCTTTCTTTGCCTCCCGATTTGCGTCATCCTGTCCTACCTCCACCACCAGGGCATGGGGTGCGCCAAACATTCTCTGGTCTGTCAGTGGATATTCCCTTCAAGTCTGTAACACATGCCAGTGGTAGTTCTCACTTGGCTCGATCACTTGGGGACTAGCTAGATTTGCTAGGTGAATCTACACCTCAGGCCCAGGGTGCCAGTGAGTGATGGTTGAGTGACGGTTTATTTTCTTAGACTTTATTGAGCTTTATGGCACGCTCGCGCGATCTTGGGTTAAGTCATGCTCTCTTTTTTTCAAGAACGGGGAGCGATGGGAGGACTTCTGTAAAAAGAACCCCCACACGACTTCCTGCAGCATTCTTCCGCTGAAACAAATCGCTTGTTGCGGCGGCTGTGGTTGACAAGTCAACCAGGTGCAGGAACGGTGTCAATCTTACTGGTGACATGCCTGACGCTTCGATTGTTTCGGGTAGTTTGTCTCGATATTACTACTCCACGAAGGTGTCACCCCTCCATTATTTCAGCGTGTTTAATTACTGGTGCCAACGCCGTGTGCAGACGGCAGAGAACCACGTCACGAGGCCACTAAGTCAAACAGTCCATTCCATGTAGTATGATTCTAAGAGGTTTGACTTTTTTGCATTACGGAATCAACCAAATCTTGCGTACGTGAGAGCTATAATACAATTGAGCGGATGACCAAGTTGGTGTGAGAACGTGAAGCGTAGCGCACACCGCACTAAAGTCCGAGGCAACTGAGAAGAATAGAATGAGATATATGGTAAACGAATACTGAACATGAAACCAAGACAAAGAAAACGAAATGTGGCGCACGATCATGACAATCGTAACAACTCGTCAATTGTGCAACACCTCCCGTTCGTCACTCCAGTCGCCCCACTCGTCGCTGCCACTGGTAGTGGCGTCGGCCGCCTTCTCAACAACCTCGGTCTCTGCCTGAGGTCCATCCACGAACATCTCCGAATCTTCGCCGCTGCCGTCTGCCAGGAATGCCCGAATGGCAGCCTCATGCTCTGGGGAGATGAAACTGTATTGGTAAAAGGGGTAGATGCCCATGACCAGGTCTCGAGTAGCCGAATTGTTTTGAAGACCGTGGTCCAAGCACAGGGCACCGCTTACCTTCGGATCGGAACGAAGAATCCAGGTGATCAAAGCGTTGCAACTGCACCAGTCACACTTAGGGAGGAATTGGTCGAACGGCAAGGAGATTCCTCTTCCCACAGGATAGGAAGGAAGCACCGGTGATCCAGCAGACCCAGGCCTACTCGTTACTGGGGGTACACCTGCCGGTTTGGAGTTGGCGGGGGTATTGGAGGTTTGGAGTTGGGCGTGGACGTACCGATTGCTACACCATTGTTGTCCTCGGGGTCACCCCGTTGTTTCCCTATGTTGTTGGACATCAATGATTCCTTGCCTGTCTTAACAATGCGCGTTTTTGCCGCTTCCCCCAGGCTGTTCTTCACGAGCCGTGCCGGTTCTCCTTTCAACACGCCCATATTTCCTGGTGCCCCTTCCTCTGCCTGTAAACGTTCATCAAATTCCATCGTCAGCGGACTTTCCAAAATGGAGGGCAACTGGGACTCACTGAAAGTTCGTCATCACCTTCATGAGCACTCAACCGTTTCAGGTCCACAGTCGACGATGCTTCGCGCTTTGGAAAATGTAGATGGATGGGTATCTCAAGGCCAAGAGCACCAAGTTGCTCGGCTTCGACGCGGAGTGGAATTTCAACCGAATCAACTTGAAGGGCGTGACTGCGGACGTCCTCCCGAACAGTGGACACAAGCACGACATCCTCGATACTCATCTGCCGAGCCTCAGATAGGGAGAGAGGTGTCGTTCTTTCGCACAACGCAGATAACGCAGGAATCACCCAGTCGTCGACTGAATAAGTGCGCGCAAGTAGGAGACGATCGTGAGGCGTCGGAGGCTTGATAGAGCCAAGTACTAGCCTGCGGATCGAAGAGAAGCCCCAACGAGTTGAGAGGTGAAGCACAGATTTCCACTCTTCATAGGAGAAATGATTTTCTTCGAAATCCCTACCCGCAGATACGCCTCGATAAATAAGCTGATAAACGATGGTCCAGAAAACATACTCGGGATATAAGATGGAAAGGAAGGCATCGAAGTCTTTGCGTTCGATGTCTCCGAGTGATATGATGGTAGGAAGGGGCTCGTGGTCACGGATGTCGAGATGGGCGAATCGGGTGGAGAAGTATGTCGAGTCACGAGAGAAGAAATATCGGTGGACGCAATATAACACGTTATCAACCTAACACAGTCCAACAGATGGATCTGATCGCGTATGACTTTCATGGCTGAATATCTCGCACCAAAAATGTGACGTTCCCATCTTTGAAGAAGTATTTGTTGTGTCGCCTAAATGAACCATCATGGTCGGCGGCAGCATCAGTCCCTGGGTACATAGTAGTCGATGTCGATGTCCTGGTTCCATTCGGCTCAATTACTTGGGAAGCCGTATGGGTGGGGTGTGACTTGGCCATACGGGGAGCACCCTGGTCACCCAAGGAGGCCTCGAGTTTGTCAGAGAGAATGGAATCGACGGAAATAACGGAGGGTGTTTTCGAAAGATTCGGCGAGATGATGTGCTCGTCGCCACTCCAAGAGACTATGCGAGTTGCCATGAGATGAAGAGATAAGAGGACACGCGTTCAGGGTGATTTGTTCCAGTCAGTCCTTCCCAAGGATTTTCCCTATTTTGGGTCGGATGTTCGGAGCGCCCGTTTCGCGCGGGATTCGTGGGCGTTCATTCAAGCTTGGTGACTCGGAAGCCCACCAGGTAAACCATCATGCATCAGGTACTATCGTAGTTACAGTGACAGTTTGTTTCTTTCGACCCCAACTTCATGTCACTCTTCACTGTTAAAGAGCGCCTCAGGTGCATGACAATGTGTCACGAATATTGTTGGGACCTACTATGGCCATTTTGCTCAGATGTTCGTCAATCAATGTTGACAAGAGCTAGTTTTTTCTAGACCGGCTTCCAGGGCCTTAGCCTCTTTTTTTTTTTGAGTTCCATTATCGT